>ENA-OPBW01000002-OPBW01000002.1-human-gut-metagenome-genome-assembly--contig:-NODE-2-length-260149-cov-13.362850_pt1 | contig 260149 bp, 247 predicted proteins | sample MGYA00241070_ERZ501456 | MGnify/ENA primary metagenome ERZ501456 (study PRJEB25962, sample SAMEA2042624) | human gut metagenome | biome: human gut; feature: human-associated habitat; material: faeces...
TCATCGGCGAAAATAGTTGGGCCTGCCCCTGCGAAGATAGCTTGCCGCCGGGTCCTTTTTTTGTATCGTTTTTTCGATACTTTTTTATTTATAGAGAGTACAGATAAAAAACTTTTCTGTTTTTTTAATAGTGAGTGTGTTAAAATAATTCGAGTAAGTGAGGTATAACATATGAAGATTGGATTTAATAATGAGAAATATCTTCAAATGCAATCCAGCAAGATCATGGAAAGAATATCGCAGTTTGGAGATAAATTATATTTGGAATTTGGTGGGAAATTATATGATGATTTTCATGCGAGCCGTGTTTTGCCAGGCTTTGCACCCGATTCTAAACTACAAATGTTAAAACAGTTAAAAGATCAAACTGAGATAGTTCTTGTCATTAACTCAAAGGATATTTTACAAAATAAAGTAAGAGCAGATTTAGGAATTACATATGATCAAGATGTTTTGCGTTTGATCAAAGAATTCCAAAAAGCTGGTTTTTATGTTAGCAGCGTTGTCATAACACAATGTGAAGGAAAGAAGATCGCAGAGAGCTTTAAAGCTAAGTTAAAACGTCGTAAGATTGCGGTTTATCAGCATTATTATATTGAAGGATATCCTACTAATACAAAACACATTATTTCAGAACAAGGATTCGGGAAAAACGATTATATCAAAACAACTCGTCCATTAGTAGTCGTTACAGCCCCAGGTCCAGGTAGTGGAAAAATGGCTACATGTTTATCTCAGCTTTATCATGAACATAAACATGGTATTAAAGCTGGATATGCGAAATATGAGACCTTCCCAATTTGGAATATTCCTCTTAACCATCCAGTCAATTTAGCTTATGAAGCTGCTACGGCTGATTTAAATGACGTAAACATGATCGATCCATATCATTTACAAGCTTACGGTGAAGTAACAGTTAATTATAATCGAGATGTTGAGATTTTCCCTGTTTTAAAATCAATCTTCGAAGAAATTTTTACGACTAGTCCTTACCAAAGCCCAACGGATATGGGTGTAAATATGGCTGGTTTCTGTATTGAAGATGATGAAGTATGTTCCAATGCTTCCAGACAAGAAATCATTCGGCGATATTTTAGTACCAGAACACGATATATTCAGGAGTTGTGTACGATTGACGAGGTTCAAAAACAGGAAACTGTTATGAAAAATGCAGGTATTAGCGAAGAAGACAGGCCATGTGTTGTAGCTGCTAGAAAGAAACAGGAAGAATCAAAAGTGTATTCAGGAGCAATTGAGCTAGAAGATGGTACTTTGATTACAGGGAAAACCACCAGCTTTATGGGGGCTTGTTCATCGATATTAATGAATGCTTTAAAGTATCTTGCGAATATTGATGATAAAGATATGTTGATCGAACCAAGTGCATTTGGTCCTATTCAAACTTTGAAGACAGAATATTTAGGAAGCCAAAATCCAAGACTTCATACCAATGAAATTCTGATTGCCTTATCTTTAAGTGCGCAAACCAATGAAAATGCGGCAAAAGCGCTTGATCAATTAAAGAATTTAAAAGGAATGCAGGCTCATGTGACTTGTTCAGTTGCATCTGTTGATCTTTCAGTGTTTAATAATCTTGGAATTCAACTGACTTATGAAGCAGAACATCGTTAAAGGAGAGATATCATGGCAAAAACTATACCTAGCTCGGGAGCAGGAGCAGTTCGTATTATTTTAAAAAATAAGGAAAATTTTCATTTTAGTTTACGCAATAAAGGGCAGGAAGGAGATAGAACTTCCTACTTATATGATGTTTTCTATGAAAATGCCACAGGAACTTTAAACATGATGGTTAAAGATGGTGTAGTTGAAATTGCTGCGCTAAATTTAAGTTTGGGTAAGGTTATCACTTTAGATAGTGATACAAATCTTAAAAAATTGTGTACCTTTGTATTGGAAAGCGAGAAATAAATGTTAGTTCGATTACATGTGGTGATTGACAAAGAGGATGAAGACATAGAAAAAAGAGTCAAAGATAAATTATCTTTGTTATGTGCAAAATTCTCATATTCACCATCTAGAGAACAGCCTTCGTTAAATGGATGTATAGAATGGTATGCAACAGCAGATTTAAGTGATCAGGAAATAAATGATCTTTTAGACGTCTTAAACAATGATTGGGATGGAGATCATTATGACTGTGATGCTTATGGATTTAATACCAAAATGTTTGACGAGAATGTTTATTACTTACAATTTCAGACAATATAAAAGAGCTAGTCTTTTCGTAGTTTTTGAAGTACGAAAGCCAGCTCTTTTATTATGTCTTCAGAATTTATGGATGCCGGATCTTTGTTGATTTCAGCGCTTTTAGAATGAAGATACGCTGCACAAGCAGCTCCTTTAGATGGAGATATCTTATGCCCTAGTATACCTGTAAGAATGCCACATAATAAATCACCACTTCCTCCTTTTGCCAAGGCACTGTTTGGTCTGGATAATACATAGAAATCGTTTTTAGATCCAATATAGGTGATATCAGATTTAAGGATCAATATACAATTGGAATATTTATTTGTAAATTCTCGTACTGTAGAAAATGGAGATTCTAAGATTTCCTGAACTGTTTTATTAGTCAAGAATGTCATTTCTTTTACATGAGGAGTGAGTATAGTAGGGGCATTACGATTTAACCATTCTAAATGGTCCTGCATGGCCCATAGAGCATCTGCATCCAAAATGACAGTCTTGTTAGAGGATAGAAGAGTTTTTACCATTTCAATGGTAATTTCATTTCGCTGCATACCATTTCCAATAGAGATTAGATCATATTGATCCATATTTTGTTTAAGAAGATCAACAGCACTTAAGGCAAAATGCCCGTCTCGATCATTAGCTCTTAGATGCATCGCAAAATCCATCTTCATAGCCATAAGATCACCAATACAATCAGGTTCCATTAATGTCAGCGTACCAATTCCACTGGCAGCACAGGCTTTGGCGGCAATCGCAAGGGCTCCAGGCATCGCTTTTGATCCACCGATCATCAAAGCTTTACCAAAACTTCCTTTATGTGAATGATCATCTCTTTTTGGCAGCATTTCCTTGATGAGTTCTTCATTGATCAATTGTGCATGCTCATTTTCTAGATGAAGTGAAGTAGGAATTTTAATATCAGCTAATAAAAGGTTTCCACAGTATTCTTTTCCTGGATAAATCCAATGTCCTTCTTTAAAACAATCCAAGGCAATGGTTGTATCGGCATGAATGGCACAGTTTAAGATCTTTCCACTTGTAGCATGTATTCCACTAGGAATATCAATGGCGTAAATTTTCTTATTTGATGCGTTTGCCATATCAATTAATTGTTTGTAAGAGCCTTCAATATCTCTAGATAATCCATTGCCAAATAAACAGTCAATTAGGATATCGCTTTGATTGATATAGAAACGAATTGTATCAAGATCATCTGTATATGGTATAGCTAAAGAACAAATGATCTGAAATTGAACTTTGGATTCTTGTGAAAGGTTTTTGTGATAGGGAAGATAGATGGATACTTCATATCCTTCATGGGCTAATAGTCTTGCGATAGCTAAACCATCTGCTCCATTATTTCCCTGGCCACAAAGAACACATATTTTTTTTGAAGGATCTTCTTTATTTTGAATGATCCTGCAACATTCAGCTGCAGCTTGTTCCATCAAGACTAAAGAAGGAATATGATACTCATTAATGGCACATTGATCGATTTTTCTGGCAATTTCTTGAGAATGAATAAATAGTTTATTCGACATCACATACCACACTCTTTGATACTAGAGGGGCAAATTCGTTTTTGCATGCGACATGTAGCGGATAATTTGCGTATGTATCCAGATCTTCTTTATTCAAGGTCACTTCTAAAACAACGTCAAAGCTTCTTTGGGAATTTAAGAAATCTTTTCCGACCCACATATCTTGGACAAAAGGAATCTGGCCTTTCATCTTATTTAGGATTTCGATCAATGCATCCTGATTTTGTTCATTTCTTTCGTTTAATTTAAAAAATACAATATGTTTCATAAGACACCTGCTCTTTCTAACTAATAATATACACTAGAATATGGAAAATAACTTGTTTTTTTTGAAGTTGTGTTATAATTTAAGACCTAAGAGGTAATGCTATGGAGAAAAAGAACTCAGTAAAAAATTCGGTTATTATAAGTGGTTTGATTGGAACTGGGGGTTTGTTTGTCGCAAAACTTTTAGGACTGGTTTATTCAATACCATTTTCAAGTATATTAGGCTCTGAAGCTTATATGGGATATTATGGGCAGGCTTATAATATTTATTCATATGTCCTGAATGTATTTACCGCTGGTTTCCCTTTTGCGGTTGCAACCTTGGTTGCACGTTATACAGTATTAAAGGATGCCAAAACTGTCCTGCTGGTAAAGAAGATTTCATTATCTTTTTTAGCTGTTACAGGGTTTATAGGCATGCTTATATTGATGGCTTCAGCTGGATTTTTAGCACCGTTAATGGTTGAAGAAGATCCGGAAATTATGGCCAATGTCATTCGTATTCTTTCAGTTGCTATCTTTTTAGTTCCTGTTCTATCGGCCTTTAGGGGATTCTATCAAGGTATGAAAGAAATGGAAGAGTATGCCTTTTCGCAAGCTTTTGAACAGTTGTTTCGTGTAGGCTTCTTATTGAGCGCGGCATGTTTGATCGTATATGTTTTTGGTTGGGAGAGAAAATGGGCTTTATATGCTTCTGTTTTATCGACCTCAGTGGCTGCCATTGCAGCAATTGCTCAAATTTTTCATTTTGATCGAATTCACTGTAAGCCGATCATTGAACAGGCAGCTGTTCAAAAAGAAAAACCGGTTGATTCAAAAAAGTTATTAAAAGAATTTTTTGTCTTGGCAATTCCATATTTAATTGTTGCGATTTTAGGATACAGTGATTCAATTTACAATGCGGTATTATTGCCTACGGGTTTACGTCTGCATAATTATACCTCTGATCAAATTACAACGATCATTTCCGCAACAACATATGTTGGAGTGAAATTAACGGCTATTCCGATGATCTTGGCGCCTGGTTTTACAGCCGCTTTGATTCCACATATTTCCAGTGCTTTGGCACAAAAGAATTATAAATTAGCTAAAAAGAATGTGTTGGATTGTTTAAATATTATCTTTTATATCGCATTACCAGTATCTTTCTGTATTTTTGCATATGCTGAACCTTTATTCTTCACTTTGTTTCATAATGAAGATCTTCAGCTTTGTACGTATGTAACTCAATGGTTGTCGATTGAAGGATTTTTTGGGACTTTAACACCTGTGGTTACAAATATTATGATGGCTTTGGAGTTAAAGCGAAATGTATTAAAACGTTTGTTGGTCTGTACTTTGATCAAAGGTTTAACAATGGTTCCTTTAGTATGGATATTAGGATTTCCTGGAGCAGTCATTAGTTCAACTCTGGGATATCTGTATCTTCTTTACTATAACTTTAAAGAAATCCATAAAGTGTATGGGATTAACTATCATAAAACAGGCATTATCATTGTTCGTGTTTGTATTGGAATTGTCGGATTATGGATCACTTCATTATTGTTGACACAAATTGGTCTAGGTGGAGTTGAAGGGGGAAAATTAATTTCCTTTGTGAAGATGGCTGCAAATGGTTTGATCTGTGTAGTTGTATATTTTTTAATAACAGCGTATTTAAAGGTTCCTCAGAGCGTTTTCCATATTCGTTTTTCAGGAATCATGAATAAATTAAAGAGAAGAGGAGAATAAACTTGTTTGATGTTCTTGTGATAGGAGCTGGACATGCTGGTATTGAAGCATGTATGGCTAGTGTAAGGATGAAAAAAAATACTGCATTGATAACTTTGAATATTGATATGGCCGGGTCTATGCCATGTAATCCAAGTGTTGGTGGTCCCGCAAAAGGAATCGTTGTGCGTGAAATTGATGCCTTAGGGGGCATAATGCCTATTGTAGCGGATAAAACAGCTTTGCAGTTTAAAATGTTGAATACAACAAAAGGGCCAGGTGTCTGGTCATTACGTGTACAAAGTGATAAAGAAGCTTATAAAAAGATGATGAAAGAAATCCTTTTAAATACAGAAGGATTAACAGTGATTGAGGCTGCTTGCCATTCTGTTATCATTGAAGATGGTAAAGCAACAGGGGTTCGATTAGAAGACGGAAGAATCATTGAAGCTAAGACAGTTATCTTGACAACAGGAACTTATATGACAAGTACGATCTTAAGAGGTCATACCGCAACAAGCAGTGGACCGGAAGATCAACCTACAGTAAATACTTTGTCTGAAAGCCTTCGTATGGCGGGTATAAAAACATTCCGTTTAAAAACAGGGACACCTTGTCGTGTCTTAAAAGATTCGATTGATTTTTCGAAAGCGGAAGTTCAACCGGGAACGAATGAGTTCTTAAGCTTTTCAACTACGACCAAAGAAGAAGATGTGCTTCCATTTGATCAACAGGAAGTTTGTCATTTGATTTATACGACACCAACGACACATCAGATTATCAATGATCATTTACATGATTCGGCGATGTATTCAGGATTGGTTAAAGGTGTAGGACCTCGTTATTGTCCAAGTATTGAGGATAAGCTTGTTCGTTTTGCGGATAAAGAAAGGCATCAATTATTTTTAGAACCGGAATCTAGATCATTAGATACGATTTATATTCAAGGTTTTTCAACTTCTATGCCAGTTGATGTACAGGAAGAAATGGTTCATTCTTTGCCTGGACTTGAAAACTGTATCATCAAAAAATATGCATATGCGATTGAATATGATGCGATCGATCCTTTACAGATGAAACCGTCTTTGGAAAATAAGATCGTAGAAAATCTATTTACAGCCGGTCAGGTCAATGGAACAAGCGGATATGAAGAAGCAGCCGGTCAGGGAATCATGGCTGGAATCAATGCCTGTCTGAAAATTGATGGAAAAGATCCATTCATTTTAAGAAGAGATGAAGCTTATATCGGTGTTATGATCGATGATCTTGTGACAAAAGGAACCAAGGAACCATATCGTTTATTGACATCAAGAGCTGAATATCGTTTATTGCTTCGCCATGATAATGCAGATCAAAGATTATTGGAAAAAGCCTATCATCTAGGGTTGGTATCTAAGGAAAGATATGATGCTTTCGTCTTAAAAATGGAGCAAATTGAACGTGCAAAAGAGGAATTAGCTCAGGTTCATATAAAACCAGGGAGCAGTGTTGATGAATATCTTCAATATTTAGGTTTTGATCCTTTAGCACATGGATGCAGTGAATTGGATTTATTAAAACGTCCAAAAGTAACGATTCATGGTTTAAGTTCGATTACTAATGTAGATTATCCACCGGTTATTGCCCAACAAGTAGAAATTCAAGTTAAATATCAGGGGTATATTGAAAAGGCCAAACGTGATGCAAAGCATCTAGAACAAATGGAGAAAGTGGCATTGTCTGAAGATCTAGATTATCTACATATGGATAATTTATCTTTAGAAGCTAGACAAAAATTAGACCAAATTCGACCTGCTACACTTGGACAGGCAAGCCGTATTTCAGGTATCAATCCAAGTGATATTGCCTTATTGGCGATGAAAATGAAAAAATAAGCGAAAGATGTTATAATATAGTGTAAAGGGGACATCTATATGAAACATAGAAAAAAAACAAGAAAGATATCAAATATGACCCGGTTTATCATATGTGCATTGCTTTTAGGTATGACTTGTTTTTTAACTTGGAGCGGAATTCAGGATCTTAAAACAACAGCTGAGATACGCTTGAGTATCCAGCAGAATAAAAAGAAAACTCAGGAATTAGAGGAAGAGAAAAGTGATTTGGAAGAAACAAAACAAAAGCTGACAAATCCGGATTATATCGAGTATATCGCTAGAGGAAAATACCTGATAACAAAAGAAGGGGAGCAGGTATTTAAATTCCCTAGTTCAGAAGATGAAGAGAGTGAAGAATAATATGCAGACAGATCAGAAGTATAAGATGTATCTTTGGAAACAAAAGAAAGAATATTATACCGAAGAAAATGGTAAGATTCTTTTTAAAGAAGATACACCAATGGAAATTATCGAAAGCTATGAATTGTGGCAAAAGCAGATGCAAAAGCTTAACGATTTTCCTACTAAGCGCACTTCTGGTCTTTTTTCTTTTTTAGAAAGAGACACAAAAGAAAAACCAAAGCAGGAACCAGCTAAGGCTTTGATGCTGGCAAAAGCGTTTATTCAGCGTCAAAATGAAGGGCTGGATTTTAGTAAAGAGATGTTTGCCCCAGGTTTTATCATGATTGACGCATACAAAAAAGTGTACACATCATATCTACAGATTCCAAAATACAATACTAAAAAGTATATGATTCAGACACATTTGAAAAACAATGATATGATTGCACTGTTGTGGACCATGGAAGATATGGATAAGGTAACGATATTTACGTTTGATAAAGATAAAAAAATTACTAAAGTACAAGAATTCGTATGTAGTAATTGATAAGAGCTGTTTAGGACATTTAATTGTCAAAACAGCTCTTTTTTGATACTTTTTCGGCTTTGTCATTTTTTTGTAAGAAATTTATGTCATGCTTATGGATGGAGGGGATGATATGAAGAATTACAAAAAATTGGTCATCAAAGTCGATGAGACAATTGCAAGTGAATTGATAGCTAATGATTCTGATGATTTTGATGGTCAAGATCTTAATGAGGATGACCAGACATACTATCTTAAGGATCCTATTGAAAAGGATGATTACATGATCCATGAAGGCAGGATCGTTTATGGAAAAAACCTAGTTGTACTTGATCCTCAAAGGTCTTTCATTACGATTCAAGAAACTTTTCGATCAGGAGATTTGGTCATGAATTTTGAAACTGGCGAATTTTTTCGTAACGAAGAAAAGCTAAATCTATCCTATATTGAACAGTTCTTATTGGAAATATTTGTTAGAAATGCTAATCGGATCTTATCTAGAGAACAGATTATCTCAATGTTTGAAAGTATCTCTAAAAAAGGAATCGTTGATAACACTCTTTCTGTTTATATTTCACGCTTAAGAAAAGCTTTAGGAACTTATAAAGGAATGGGATATATTAAGACATATCACAAACTGGGATATAAGTGGAATCACAAGATTCGATAGTCTTGAACGCCTTTAGAAACGCTAAAAAACTTGAAATGTACGCATGAAATGTATAAAATAAGAACGATGCGAAAGGAAAGAAAGAGTATGTCAAATCGTTTTGATTCAAAAGAAGTTTTTAAAGAGCGTTTTAAACTAGAAGTATCAGAAATGTATGGTCGCAATTTTGAAGAAACATCTTCTATTGAGCGATATCAGGTTTTAGGACATATGATTCGTGATTATGTAGGTATCAATTGGCGTGAAACTAAAAATGCGATCAAAAAGAAAGAGACAAAGCAGTTATATTATTTCTCCATGGAATTTTTGATGGGACGTCTTTTCACAAACAACTTGATGAATTTAGGGTTGTATGATGTTGTAAAAGAAGGCCTTGAAGATCTTGGTATGGATATCAATGAAATGGAAGAAATGGAATCCGATGCAGGATTAGGAAATGGTGGTCTAGGACGTTTAGCCGCTTGTTTTATGGATTCTCTTGCCTCTTTGAATTTAGCGGGTCATGGTAACTGTATTCGTTATCGTTATGGTTTGTTCAAACAGAAAATTGAAAACAAACGTCAGGTGGAGCTTCCTGATTGCTGGCTAAAGTACGGAAATGTTTGGGAAGTATGGAAACCACAACATTCTGTAGAGGTTAAATTTGGAGGATCTGTGGATCTTTACATGGATCACATGGGGAAATTCCATACAAATCATAATCCTGATTTTGTTGTAAGAGCGGTTCCGTATGATGAGCCAATCGTTGGATATCATACAAAGACAACAAACACATTACGCTTATGGGATGCAGAAATTGATGAAGCGAGCGTAAACTCAGGACAGTTAAACAAATATTTGAATGATGTTATGGCAATCACTGCCAACGTATATCCAGATGATTCTACGGCTGAAGGAAAGAAATTGCGCTTGAAACAAGAATATTTCTTCGTATGTGCAGGAATTGATCAGATCATACGTTCACATTTACAGGTGTATCCAACTTTGGATAATTTACCAGAAAAAGTTGCGATCCAGTTAAATGATACGCACCCAGTTCTTGTAATTCCTGAATTGATGCGTGTTTTAATGGATGATTATAATTATGAATGGGATGATGCATGGCGCATTGTGACAGGTACTGTAGCTTATACAAACCATACTGTTATGGCTGAAGCTTTAGAAAAATGGCCTCAAGATACAGTTCGTTCATTATTGCCACGTATCAATATGATCATTGAAGAAATTAATCGCCGTTTCCAATTTGAAGTAGATCACAAAGGCTTGTTGCATATTTGGAACAATGTTGCGATCATCAAAGAAGGTCAGGTACATATGGCGCATTTAGCTATCGTAGGTAGTCACAGTGTCAATGGTGTTGCAAAACTACATTCTCAGATCTTGGTTGATGATGTAATGAAAGAATTCGCTGTGTTATATCCAGAACGTTTCAATAACAAGACAAATGGTATTACACATCGTCGCTGGTTATTGTATTCCAATCCACAATTGACTTCTTTATTAGAAGATACGATCGGAGATAGTTTTAAAACAAACCCAGAAGATCTAGAAAAATTGATGGATTACGTAGACGATCCAATTATTCAGAATCGTTTTATGGAAGTTAAACATCAAAGAAAGCAGATCTTGGCCGATTATGTAAAGAAAACTTTAGATATTGATGTTGATGTAAATTCTATCTTTGACTGCCAGGCAAAACGTCTTCATGCATATAAGAGACAGTTGTTGAATATTTTCTGTGTTATGCATTTATACCTTCGTATGAAGAGTGAGCCTAATTTCAGAATTTATCCAAGAACATTCTTCTTCTCTGCCAAAGCAGCTCCAAGCTACGAATTGGCAAAAGAAATCATCAAATTAATTAACTTTGTTGCGGAAAAAGTTAATAATGATCCAGAAACCAATTCATTCTTAAAAGTGGTATTCATCCCTAACTACTCTGTTTCTGTTGCCGAAATCTTATTGAATGCAGCAGATGTTAGTGAGCAAATCTCTACGGCTGGTAAAGAGGCAAGTGGTACAGGTAATATGAAATATATGATGAATGGAGCCTTGACACTTGGTACTTTAGATGGTGCAAACGTAGAAATTGTTGAACGTGTAGGACAGGAAAATGCGCAGATCTTTGGTCTTCATGTCGAAGATATCAATGAATTAAAACATCAGAATTCTTATAATGTATGGGATTTTTACAATTCAAATTATAATGTTCGTCGTATCGTTGATTCATTGGCAAATGGAACGTGGTCTAGTAATCATGACGAATTCCGTTTGATCTATAATGATTTGATGTTACGTAATGATGAATTCTTTGTGTTGGCAGATTTTGATTCTTATGTATATGCTCAATCTCAAGTAGAACAACGTTATCGCGATCGTGGACGTTGGGCTCGTACAATGTTGATAAATATTGCCAAATCAGGATACTTCTCAAGTGATAGAACAATCAAAGAATATGCAGATGAAATCTGGCATTTAACACCAATTAGTTTTGAAGATTAATAAGAAAGGGCTATATGCCCTTTTTCTATGTTATACTTGAGATAAGAGGAGCAGGATTATGAAGAAAAGAATATTATTATTAGGTGCAACTGGATCGATTGGATTACAGACGATCAATGTGATTGACCAACATTCAGATCTGTTTGAATTGGTGGGAATTGCAGCAGGTCATAAGGCTAAAGAGCTTAAGCAAATATTAGATACACACGATACTATCCAGGCAGTTGGAATTTCAGATGTTTCAAAAGCTGAAATCTTTGACTCTATTAAGGTATATAGTGGTGAAGATGCCATGTGTAAAATGATTCAGAATTTGGATTATGATCTACTAGTAAATGCGGTCGTAGGATTTCGCGGACTAAAGCCAACTTTAGAATCCTTGAATAAGGGCATTGATGTAGCTTTGGCAAATAAAGAAAGCCTGGTTGCCGGAGGTGTGTTGGTAAGAGAAGCCTTAAAGAGAACAAATACAAAACTCTACCCAATTGACTCAGAGCATTCTGCAATTTTTCAATGTCTTCAAGGCAATCGCAAAGAAGATATAAAACGATTGATCATTACGGCATCAGGAGGAAGCTTTCGAGACAAGAGTCGAGATGAACTGACTCATGTAACAGTAGAACAAACCTTGAATCATCCAAACTGGTCTATGGGAAAACGTATTACAGTAGATAGTGCGACTATGGTCAATAAGGGCTTTGAAGTAATTGAAGCGCATTATCTTTTTGATCTGCCGTATGATCAAATAGATGTTGTCTTGCATAAACAAAGCATTGTTCATTCTATGGTTGAATATAATGATAATGCGATCATGGCACAGTTGGGTTCAGCTGATATGCGTTTACCTATCCAATATGCTTTAATGTATCCTGATCGTTTATGCCTAAAGGAGGATAAACCTTTGGATATGACAAAAACATTACAACTAGATTTTAAAGAAATGGATTTTGTACGATATCCAATGTTGAAGCTTGCATATGAAATTGGTCGAAAAGAAGGAAATCTTGGTGCTGTGTTCAATGGTGCGGATGAACAGGCTGTGGAATTATTCTTAGAAAAAAAGATATCTTTTTTATCCATTGAAGAGGCAATTCAATATGCGATCAATACTGTTGAATATATTGCCACTCCTAGTTTAGAACAGCTGGAAAACAGCGATAAAATGGCTCGAAAAGCAGTTTTATCCTTTGCGCAAAGTGCGCATTCACTAGACTAAAACTTTTATTCGTAGTAAAATAAATAAAGACTGTAAGAGAAATGGAGTGAGAGCCATGAAAAAGAAAATTATTTATACTTTAGCAGCGACTATGGCTGTAACAGGTGCTGTACAAATCGTATCAATGCCAGTTAGTGCCAAAAGCGTTGCCCAAGATGTATCACAAAGCACGAATAAACCTGTTGAAATTAAAACCGCGCAGGACTTTATTGATACTTATTGCAGCTTAAGCAAAATAGATTCCAAGGGGAATATTACGAATGAAAAAGTATTAATCACGGCTTTGACTCAGAAGAATTATCAAGGTGTTCTTTCAGGGAAAGTCGTTTATGATACTCTTTCCAAAGAAATGCAGGCTGAAATCGATACCTTATTGAGTGAACAGTTGCAAGCAGAAGCGTTAAAGTTAAAGATACTGCCACTTTATAAAAGTTTTCCTGAAATGGCAGCAGCTGCTCTAAAAATTGATATGGAATTATATCCTGAAAAATATTCATCACAAGATGATTCAAATAATGAAAATACAGAAAATCCTTCAGATGAAGTAGAAGATACGAGTAACCCGGGACAAGGAGAAACGGGGGCAGATAATAGTTTAACGGATGATAGTCAAAATGATAAAACGGATGTTGAGGATGATTCTAAAGATAACGATAATCAGATAGATAAGAATGAAGACGACAACAATAGTGAATCAACAACGGATGATGAAACCAAAGATCCAGTTGAAGATAAAGAAGATTCTTTTACAGATGAAGAAACAGAAGATCCTGTTGATGAATCCAAAGATGAAAATAGTGAGGCTGCATATCCAATCGTTGGCTTGACACCTGGTAAAAAAGAAACAGAAAAGAAGAGCGTGGAAGAGCCAGTTTCTATTTTAGCTGCTCTAGAAAAACCAACGGTTGTAGTTGAAACACCTGCAACGGAATCTAAGCAGGAAACGGTAAATCTTGAAACAGTGTCAACAATGCTTCCAACGCAAACAACTACAACATCTACGGAAGCTCAAAACTTTATTGACACATATTTAACAAGTTCTGCAGGGAATGTTTATACGCAGGCAAATAGCTTAAACTATAGAAATATTTTGAATGGTTTGTCTACATGGAACAAGTTTACGGCTGCGACTCGCAGTGATGTTAACGCAATCTTGAAGACAAGAGTAGGTAAGACTTATCAGACTCTATTGAAAGAAGCACAAACGATTCAGTTCAATGGTGTTAGTCAGACAGTGGCCGGAGGATCGATCAATACCGCAACACAAAGCAATGCCGGATTGTATGGTGCATTGATGGGCTTGTCTGTTGGCTTGTTTGGACTATTCTTTAAAAAGAAAAAAGAACATAATTAGGCTCTGATGTGAGATCAGAGCTTTTTTTTCTAGAAATGAGCGCAATATTTGACAACTGTTTCTGTCTTTAATAAAATTAGAAATACGAAAGAGAGAAGATCAGCTTATGCAGTTAGGTGAATCATTGGAAGATTATTTAGAATCAATTTTAGTTTTATCAAAATGTTTAGATCATGTTCGAAGCGTCGATGTGGCAAGTTATCTTGGCTTTTCTAAACCTAGTGTTTCACATGCGGTCAAACTATTAGCACAGCAGGGGCATATTCATCTGGATGATAACAAGTTTTTGACATTGACTGAAACCGGAAAGAAAATCGCAGAGGAAACGTATAGAAGACATTGTTTCTTTACCGAAATGTTGGAAAACATCGGGGTCCCTAAAGATATAGCACAAGAAGATGCATGTCATATTGAACATGTGATATCTCAGGAAACATTTGATGCGATTCAAAAATACTATGAAGAAAAAGAAGCACAGTAGAGTGCTTTTTTTTGGAAAGAGAAAAGATAAATATGAGACCAGAAATATTAGCTCCCGTGGGAAATAGAGAAGCTTTAGAAGCAGCGATTGCGGCAGGCTGTGATGCCGTATATTTTGGATTGCCGGTTTTTGGGGCAAGAGCTTATGCCAAAAACTTTAGTTTAGAGGAAACAGAAGAAATTATTAAAAAATGTCACCTTTTAAATATAAAGGTGTATATTACGATGAATACAGTAATCTTTGAAGATGAAATGGAAGAAGCTTATGTATTGGCAAAACGTTTGCATGAGATGGATGTAGATGCCTTGATCATTCAAGATTTAGGATTATTGCATCTTTTGCATCACCGTTTACCTGATTTAGTATTACATGCGTCTACACAATTAAGTGTTTCTAAACCAAATATGATTGAAAAACTAAAACAATTAGGGGTCCAACGCGTGGTTCTGGCTAGAGAATGCACGATGGATGAGATACGGGCATGTGTTGAAACTGGAATGGAAATTGAAGTTTTTATTCATGGTGCCATTTGTATTTGTTATTCAGGACAATGTTATTTCTCCAGTGTTCGATATGATCGCAGTGGCAATCGTGGTATGTGTGCTCAACCATGTCGAATGCCATATACTCTGTATCAAGATAATGCACTTGTAGGCAAAGAGCTTTATTATTTAAGTCCAAAAGATCTTTCTTTGATTGATCAGGTAAAAGAACTTGAAGAAATGGGAGTTGTTTCTTTAAAGATAGAAGGACGAATGAAGAGTGCTGCTTATGTTTATGAAAGTGTGATGCAGACCAAGAGCGTGTTAGATAATAAGTTTCGTTCTAAACAAGATATAGAAGATTTGATGGTGACTTTTAACCGCGGTTATACAAAAGGCCATGCATATAAGATGAGTGGATATGATCTTATGAATCCACAGAGCTGTAATCATCAAGGAATTAATATAGGAAAAGTGATAGGTAAGAGAAATGGCAGACTGGTTCTACAGCTTAAACATGAATTGAATCAAAATGATGGTATTCGAATTGGTAAAGATCTTGGCTGTCATGTCAATTATTTATACGATAAAAAAGGCAAACTGACGAGCCATATACCTGCAGGTTCGGTTTGTGAGATCAAAGGCCCTAAACAAGCTAAAGTAGGGGATACGATTTTGAAAACAACTTCTGTCTTGGTAAATGAGAAAGTTGAAAAAAGAATCAAGGAAACGAATCGCCAAATTCAATTGAATGCATCTATTGTTTGTGACGGTGTTGGCTCACCATTGATCTGCAAGATATATGATCAAAATATCAAGGTTGAGGTGATTTCAAAGGATGTGGCCAGCCAAGCACAAAATCGTGCCTTGGATGAAGTGACGATCAAGAAACAATTCAACAAAACAAAAGATAGTTTTGCCTCGTTTGCCTCAATCAATGTGGATATTCCATCAAATATTTTCTTTACGATTTCCAGTATCAATGAATTAAGACGTAATGCTTTAGAAATGTTCAAATCAAAGAAATTAAAGAAACGACCAATCAAAGAAATAGATTATGTATATAAACCGCCTGTTTCAAAGACTGATCGAAACATTTATGAAGTTATGACGCCGGATAAAAAGATGGATACTAAAGATCTATGGGTGTGTGAGATGGATCAATCTAAAGGAAATATAACTTCTTTAAAAGGAGATGTATTGCCTCATCTAGGGAAGACACAGATCATAGATGGAATGAACGTAACAAATTCATGGGCTATTGCAGCCTTATTGGAAATGGGATATCAGCAAGTTGTGCTCAGTGATGAAAATAAGCTTGAGAATATTTCAAATATTATGAATTCATTTAAGGAAAGATACGGATTTGATGCACCAGCCTTGGTGTGTATATATCAACATCGCCGTTTGATGACAATGAATCATTGTGTAATCAATACAGCTTTAAAAGATGGAAAGAGAAAGAACTGTTCTTTATGTCATCAACATGAATTTAAGCTAAAAGGTAAGGATAAAAAATCAGTGATTTGCCTTGGCGATAGAGATTGTCATTTGCGTTTATATGATGAGATTTTGAGTGATGATATTGCACAAATTGCATCTTTAAAAACAATGGGAATCAAAAATTTTAAAGCTGTATTTTTAAATGAGTCTTTGCGTGAAATACAGAGCGTAATAAATCGAATTCAAAGCTTAAAAGCCTAGTTTTTTTATTGAAACTAGGCTTATTTAGTGCTATCATTTTAATAGCTTATAAGGCTTAAAGGAGGAAATTTTATTATGCCTATTATTGTTGATGTATATGCACGTGAAGTATTAGATTCTCGTGGTAATCCAACAGTTGAAGTTGAAGTAACTACTGAATCTGGTGCTTATGGACGCGCTATGGTTCCAAGTGGAGCTAGTACAGGAGAAAGAGAAGCATTAGAGCTTCGTGATGGCGATAAAACTCGTTACTTAGGAAAAGGAACTACTAAAGCAGTTGATAATGTAAACAACATCATTGCTCCAAAAATCATCGGTATGGATGTTCGTAACCAGAACCTTATCGACCATACAATGTTAGAACTTGATGGAACTCCATTCAAGAAAAACTTGGGTGCAAACGCTACATTAGGTGTATCAATGGCTTGTGCAATCGCTGCTGCTGATTTCTATGGTATGCCATTATATAACTACTTTGGTGGATTCAACGCTAACACATTGCCAGTTCCAATGATGAACGTAATCAATGGTGGTAGCCATGCTGACTCTACAGTAGACTTCCAGGAATTCATGATTCAACCAGTTGGTGCTAAATCAATCAAAGAAGCAATCCGTATGGGTGCTGAAACTTTCCATGCTTTAAAAACAGTATTGAAAAAACGTGGATATAACACTAACGTTGGTGACGAAGGTGGATTCGCTCCAAGTTGTGTAAACGGAAACGAAGAACCACTTGAATTGTTGGTTGAAGCTATGAAAGCTGCTGGTTACAAACCAGGTGAAGATATGACAATCGCTATGGACGTTGCTGCCAGCGAATTCCATAACCATGAAACTGGTTTATATGAATTGAAAAAATCAGGACAAGGAAATAAAACAAGCGACGAAATGATCGATATGTATGCAGAATGGATCGAAAAATATCCAATCGTATCTATCGAAGATGGTCTTGGAGAACGTGACTGGGACGGATGGAAAAAACTTACTGATCGTTTAGGTGACAAAGTTCAGTTAGTAGGTGATGACTTATTCGTTACTAACCCAGCTATCCTTCAAGAAGGTATCGAAAAAGGTATCGCAAACGCTATCCTTATCAAAGTTAACCAGATTGGTACTTTGACTGAAACTTTCGATGCTATGGAATTAGCTAAGAAACATAACTACACTTGCGTGGTATCTCACCGTTCAGGAGAAACAGAAGATTCAACAATCGCTGATATCGCTGTTGCATTCAACGCAGGACAGATCAAAACTGGTTCAATGTCTCGTACAGACCGTATCGCTAAATACAACCGTTTGATGCGTATCGAAGATGAATTGAATCAGCGTGGAGAAGCTCACGTTGCTAAATACTTAGGTAAAAAATCTTTCTACAACTTATACAAATAAGCCTTGTAAAAATTGACCTCTTCGGAGGTCTTTTTTTAAATTCTTAGATATATCGTGTATAATTTATATATCATCGGAGGTTTTGTATGAAAGCTATAATTTGTGATTTGGATGGTTCTTTGATGCCACCAAGCAGTGGACTATATGTCAGTGAAAAAGTAAAAGAAAAATTAATTGAAATTCAAAAACACGGAATCATGGTTGTTTTAAATTCAGCCAGGATCATTCAAGGGGTATACCCTTTAGCAAAACAAATTCAAATGGATGATTTTGGAGGATATGTTATTTCCTGCAATGGATGTCATGTAATGAATGTTAAGACCAATGAGACTGTATTCGAATATCAGATATCGAAAAAGGATGCTTTGTTTATCTGGCAAATTTGCATGAAACATGGCTTAAAACCTGGGATTTCTCAACCAGAGTATATGTTGGCAGAGGATTTTGCGATTGGATATCAGTTGGATCGCAATAATTGTGAAGTGGATTATTTATTAACAAGAATTCCAAAACAGTATATAGAAGGTCCTATCTGGAAATGTTGTATATCAGATACAAAAGAACAATTAGATGCTTGCTTTGAAGATGTAAAAAGTGAAATTGAATCATATTGTGATTTAAAAGTCATACGTAGCACACCAACAATGGTTGATATCATTGATAATAAGGTAGATAAAACTATAGCTGTGGATCGCTTGTTAAATAAGTTGAATATTAAATGGAGCGATATCAGTGTTATCGGAGATACGAACTCAGATCTTGGATGTATTCAAAAAGCAGGTCTTGGTGTAACTTTGGAAAATGGTAGTGAAGCTTGCAAAGATGCAGCTGATATGATCGTGCCATCTTGTTATGATGATGGATGTATTATGTGGCTGGATAGAATTTTGGAGGATCTTAGATGAAAATCATAGATATGCACTGTGATACGATCTTAGGATTGCTAGAGAAAGAACAAAAATATCAAGATGTTTCTCTTTATGCCAATGATCTTTGTGTTGATATTCAAAAATTAAAAGCTGGAGATTATCTGATTCAAAATTTTGCTTTATTTACCGACCAGAAAACTTTAGAAATACCTGAACATCAAACTATGAAATTGATGGATATGTATTATCGAATGTTAGAAGAAAATCAAGAATATATTGCACCTGTATTGCGCTATGATGATATAGAACGAAATGCTAAAGATGGCAAGTTATCTGCCATGTTAACTTTAGAAGATGGTGGTGTTGTCTTTGATGATTTGGCAATGTTAAGAAACTATTATCGACTGGGTGTAAGAATGATAGCTTTGACATGGAATTATGAAAATGGAATAGGCTTTCCTAATTTATCTATTAATGATATGGGAACAGATTATAAGCAGGTTAATTTCTTTCAGAGGGTGGATACAGTCAATGGCTTGACAGATTTTGGAATCGACTATATTCGTGAAATGGAACATTTAGGAATGATCATTGATGTTTCCCATTTAAACGATGCTGGTTTTTATGATGTATTGGATTATACAACTAAACCTTTTGTGGCTTCGCATTCGAATGCAAGAAGTATTTGTCCGGTTGCTCGTAATTTGTCGGATGATATGATTTTAGAACTGGCCAAACGTGGCGGTGTCATGGGGATTAATTTCTGTGGTGATTTTCTAGCTTTGCATGATCAAGAAAATGGTCCAAGTCGAATTTCAGATATGATAGAACAAATCAAATATATTAAAAACTTAGCAGGTATCGATGTTATTGGTTTGGGAACGGATTTTGATGGGATCAATTCAGAATTGGAAATAAAAGATGCTTCGCAAATGTCAAAATTAGCACAGGCTTTAAAAGAAGAGGGATTTAGCGAAGAGGAAATAGAGAAGATATTCTATAAGAATGTATTAAGAGTGTACAAGGAAGTGCTGAAATAGCATTTCCTTCTTTTTTTTATTTTTTTAGCACTTAAGACTTGATTCTGCCAAAAAATGTGTTATGATATTAGCAGTTAGATAAATAGAGTGCTAACTGATAGAATTTCATATAGAAATAAGGAGGCGATATTATGAAATACTATCCAGGATTTAATAGATTTGATTTATTTGATGATTTCTTCTCAGATGCAACAACAAAAACAGCTAATGTTTTAAAGACAGATATTCATGAAAAAGATGGATATTATGTTTTGAGCATGGAAGCTCCAGGTGTTAAAAAAGAAGATATTCAAATTGAATTGAAAGATGGTTATTTGAAAGTTACAGCTTCTAGAAACAGTTCTAAAGAAGATAAAGATGAAAAAGGACGCATTATCCGTCAAGAACGTTATTCTGGAAGCAGCTCTCGTAGCTTCTATGTAGGAGAAGGAATCAAACAGGAAGATGTTAAGGCAAACTTCGACAATGGAGAATTGATCATCTCAATTCCTACAGAAACTAAGAAAGTTGAAGAAGAAACAAAATTCATCCCTATCTTATAATCAAATCAGACATGTCATTAAGACATGTCTTTTTTTAATGAAAGAAAAAAGCTCCGAAGAGCTTTTATAGTAAATCGACAAGGTTTTGAATAAATTCATCATAATCTTTTGAAGTAAGGATTTTTTTAACATTTTCACTTTCGGAAAGAATCATGGTAATAGGTTCATAAATCTCATTGAACATATAACGTTCATTCTTGTTAAAGCACATCATAATGACAAGATTCACGGATTTATCGCTCCATTGAATTGGCTGGTCACTGATGATAATATTAATGCCAGTTTTATTAGCATACATTTTCATTGCGTGTGGAATTGCAAAATTACCGAAAGCAGTTGAAGAGATTCGTTCTCGTTCTAAAACTTCTTCTTTAAATGATGTATTGACGTATCCTTTATTTTTAAATTTTTGATACATATAATCAATGCATTCTATTTGTGTGTGAAGATCATTTTTTCTTTCAAAGAATTCAGGTAATATCATTTCTCTTAGATATTGATTGAATTCTTTTTTGTCTTTTTCTTTATGAAGTTCATCAATTTTTTGTTTAAGGATATCCTGATCTCTTTTAGTAACAAAGATATTGATCAAAACAGATGGAATTATTTGAGGTCTGGATAAAGGAATTGTGGAAATAATTAAATCAATATTTTGAATGGCTTCTAGTTCACTTTCATCTGTAACAATATATTTGACCAATAAATCATTGGAAAAATATTGGTTTAAAGTATCGGTTACTTTTTGATTGATATCATAATAATTAGGGCAGTATAAAGCAGCTGTGATCTTTGTTGTCAAGCTTTTTTGAGCTTCAATTGTACTTCCTAAATGAAATGCAATATAGGCGATTTCATCATCATTGATCGTAATACCGGTATACTCTTTGATTTCTCCAGCAAGGTTCACAGATAGATCATAAATCAAAGGACAGGATGATTTAATGCTTTCTGTTAATGGATTTTTAGAAAAGTAATCATTTTTAGAACGAACAAGAAGATTTCGAATATGCAAAGCAAAACGAATCAAAAACTCAGGTTCACTTAAATCGATATAATAGAAAGCATTTACATTTTCAATCAATATCTTTACAAGATCTAAGCAATCTTTTCCGACAAACTCTTCCAAGTTTCCAACAGTTATGCTTTTATAGTCGATCGTTGTAGCACGAGAAATAATAAGTAGAGTCATCTCATAGATTTCAGCATTGCTGAATTCAATATTGAAGTGTTCATTCAACTTTTCAGCTATTTCCTGTGCAAGAGCATATTCATGTAATCTAACCCCAGGTAAAGAATCCACATTCTGTTTATTAATATTATCATTGATGATCCTGTCGACTGCAATTGTGACATGTAAAACTAAGTTGATCAAAGAATAATCATTGATAAAATAGTGATATTTATCAAAAACTTCTAAGATCGTTCTACGAATAAAATCAATATCGATATCCATGAATGCATGTTGTAAAGATTCGATATTTACAAAGTTAACGTTGCTTTCATCATACAGGATCGTACTTAGCATCTTTCGTTTATTTTTCTCTAGTCCAGAACATTCGATAAAATCACCTTTTGTGATCAGTTGCAAATCAAATTTTTGTAGTCGATGTTTTACTTTGGTCAACTCATTTTTAAGTGTGGACATTGAAATAAAAAGTTCGTCACAAAGATCATAAGTATCCAGGGTAACATGAGAATTATGGTTAATAAGTTTATTTATGATATAGGAAACTCTTTCATCAGAAGTTTGAGGGATATGATTGGTATTATCGGCTAAGATCATTACACCTACTTTTGAGTCAATTCGATAGCCTTCGTATGATGATTGTATCGTGTTAGGGAATTCTTCATTTATTTCTCTTACATAATTTTTGACGCTACGTACAGATACATCCAATCTTTCAGCCAAGTTGGCAGAAGTTCTAGGTTGAGCTTCAAGTAACAGCTGGATGAGCTTTTTTAGCTTAGGCTTCATATTATACCCCTTTCCCTGAAACGACACACAAAAAAATAAACGATTTTTCGCTAGGAATATCATAATGTCTGCGTCTGTATAAATCCAACAGACTTTTGCACCCTCTGAATGCAATTAATTATTTGCCCCTAAGGCAGGCAAAAGATGAGTGGAGAACGCTTTCATTTTTTATCATAATGACAGTGTAAAAGTTATCACACTGTTAAGAAAGGAAGATCAAAATGAAAAAATTAAGTGTATTACTTGTTTGTGGATCTGGAGCAAGTTCTGGATTCATGGCAGCAAACATGCGTAAAGCTGCAAAGGCGAAAGGGTTGGATATCGATATCAAAGCACGTAGTGAATCTGAAATTGAAAACTACATTGATGATATCGATGCATTGATGGTAGGCCCACATTTAGCTTACATCCTTGATGAAGTAGAAGAATACAAAAATGGAAGAGATGTTAAAGTGATTCTAATGAAACCTGAATACTATTCTACATTGGATGGAGCTAAAGCTATCGATCATTTATTAGAAGAAATGGAAAAATAAAATTAAGGAATAAAAATTAGAGAGAGGAAACATAATTATGCAAAAATTAATTAATTGGCTCGAAACTAGTTTTGCGCCAAAAATGAATAAGATTGCTCATAATATTTGGGTTGTAACAATCAAAGATTCGGTAATGCAAGTATTACCATTTATCTTATTAGGCTCATTGTTCTGTGTTGGAACAGTTTTAGAATCATTTATTACTTTACCATTCTCCTTCTGGACACCATTTGGTTGGACAATGGGAATGATTTCAGTGTTAGTTGCGTTCTTGATTCCATTTAATTTCTGTGAAAAGAAACGTTTAAGAAAACAACGTTTGATTGCTGGTGCAACAGGTTTGATTTTATTCTTTATTTCAATTACTCCAGAAATCGTAGCTGAAGGTGAACCAGGATTTGGATCAAGTGCATTTGGTGCAGGTGGTATGTTCTGTGCCATGGTTACAGGTGTAATTGTTTGTATCGTATTTAATCTATTTGGAAAATTCTCTTTCTTCAAAGAAGATAGTGCTATTCCAGATTTTGTTCGTCAGTGGTTTGATGCATTGTTACCAATTGGTATTGTTATTTTTGGTGGATTCTTATTAGTGCAAGTTGCAGGTGTTAACTTATATGCAATCGTAACAAATTTCTTTATGCCTTTGCAGAGCATTTTGAATACTTGGTATGGATTTATTTTATCTGGTTTCATTTACTGCTTTATTTACTCTATGGGTATCTCTTCTTGGGTTCTTACTCCAGTTACAGAACCAGTAAAACTTTCAAGTATTGCAGCCAACTTAGCTATGGTAACAGCTGGTACAGCTTCTGTTGCATCAATGAATTTGTATACAGAAACTTTGATGTACACTTGCTACATGTGGATTGGTGGTATTGCATGTACATTCCCATTGGTAATCATGTTGGCATTCTCAAAATCAAAACAATTAAAATCTTTAGGTAGAGCTTGCTTAGGACCTGCTATCTTTAATATCAATGAACCAGTTGTATTTGGTTGTATCGCATGGAACCCTATTATGATGCTTCCAATGTGGATTATTGGTATCGTGATTCCTGCATTTACTTGGTTCGGATGTAAAGTTCTTCAGTTTGCACCAATTCCACGCATTCAGTTTGAATTATGGTATTGTCCATATCCAATTTCTACATGGATTGCATCTCAAGGATCTCTAACCGCAATTATTTGGGTAATCTTAACATTCTTATTAGCAGCTTTGATTTGGTTCCCATTCTTTAAAGCTTACGAAAAACAGTGTATTGAAGAAGAAGCAAATAACGGTTAATTATCAGGAGGATAGATTGGTATGAATGAAGAAGTAGTACAGTCTGCTATGGCCATTATCCTAAATGCAGGCGATGCACGTGTAGCGTGTAAAGAAGCATTGGATGCAATTGCGGCTTTCGACTATGAAACAGCAGAAGAAAAGTTAAAAGTATGTCATGAAAAGATCACTGTAGCTCATAAAGTACAGACTGATGCGATTCAAGATGAAACACGTGGTGAAAAAAGTGAATATTCACTCTTGTTTGCACATGCGCAAGATACATTAATGACAATTTACAGCGAAATTAACATTGCTAAACAATTGTTGAAAATTTTTAAAGCATACGAAACACGCATTGCTGCATTAGAAAAATAGGAACGTAAAGGATTTCAGGCAATGAAATCCTTTCTTTATAAATAGGAGGAAAAATAAAATGAGTAGAGTACCAACAGGATTTCCAAAAGATTTTTTGTGGGGTGGCGCTGTCGCCGCTAATCAGCTTGAAGGAGCTTATGATATTGATGGTAAAGGAATGTGCGTTGCAGATATCAATGAATTTAGAGATGATGTAGATATTACTAAAAAATACAATGAAGAATTGGATACTAAATTTGTTGTTGAGGCAATGAATGCTGGCCATGGTGATGGAAGAATATTCCCAAAAAGATGGGGAATCGATTTCTATCATACATATAAAGAAGACTTAAAGCTTTTGGCAGGATTAGGTTTAAAAACATTTAGAACAAGTATCAACTGGGCAAGAATTTTCCCAAACGGGGATGATGAGAGTCCAAATGAAGCAGGATTGAAATTCTATGATGAATTAATTGATGAAATCATTAAGAATGGTATGGAACCGATGATTACAATTTCTCATTATGAGATGCCTTTGAATCTGACTTTGAAATATAAAGGATGGTATTCTCGAGAATTGATTGAATTCTTTGAAAAGTATTGTAGAACTGTTTTTGATCGATATGCAGGAAAAGTAAAATATTGGATCATTGTCAATCAAATTAATTTAATTGGACATGAATCCTTCAATCATTTAGGAATTGCCGAAGATAAAGTAGACGATCTTCAAAGTGCAAAATATCAGGCAGTTCACAATGAAATGGTATCTTGTGCAAGAGCTACAAAATATGCCCATGAACATTATCCTGAAATGCAGATTGGTATGATGCTATGCGGGGGCTATAATTATGCAGCTACATGTAAACCAGAAGATCAGCTTGCTGCATTAAAGCACAATCAGATGGAATTCTTCTATTCAGATGTATTACTTCGTGGATATTATCCAGGATATGCATTCCGTTTCTTTGAAGATAAGGGAATTCATGTAGAGTTTGGTAAACATGATGAAGAAGATTTAAAAAATACATGTGATTTCTTCTCTTTCTCATATTATTACACACGTATAGTTACTAAAGAGAGCTATGAAAATGGCAATGAAGCTATTCGTAATAAAGAACTTCCAGCTAATGAGTGGGGTTGGACATTTGATCCAATTGGATTACGTATTTCATTAAATACTTTCTGGGATCGTTATCAAAAACCAATTTACATCACTGAAAATGGTAGTGGATACTACGATAAATTGGAAGATGGAAAAGTACATGATCCTTATCGTGTAGAATTCTATCGCAATCATATTGAACAGATGAAAGAAGCAATTAAAGATGGTGTAGATCTTCGTGGATATTATGCCTGGGGTCCAATTGATATCGTATCTTGTTCATCTAGCGAAATGTCAAAACGTTATGGATTCATCTATGTGGATCTAGATGATTATGGAAAAGGTACAGGAAAACGTATCAAAAAAGACAGTTATGATTGGTATAAAAAAGTAATCGCGACTAATGGAGAAGATCTTGACTAATTAAAAAAATATTTGGCGTGGGTTTCCACGCCAAACTTGATAATGTGTAAAGTTTTTAACATTTTGATTGAATAGAGAGGTTATGACTATGGATAGTTTACCAACAGGATTTCCTAAAGATTTTTTATGGGGTGGTGCTGTAGCTGCCAATCAATGTGAAGGTGCATGGGATGTAGATGGAAAAGGAGTTTCCATGGCTGACATTGAAGAACTTCCATTAGAGTATTCAAGAACGAAAGTTGTTGGATTCAAACACACAAAAGAGGAAATTATTTCTGCCAGCAAAGATACATCAAAGTATTACCCTAGAAGAAAAGGTATTGATTTTTATCATACATATAAAGAAGATCTTGCTTTAATGAAAGAAATGGGGTTTACGTGTTTTCGAACTTCATTTAACTGGGCAAGGATTTTTCCAAACGGTGATGACGAAGTTCCTAATGAAGCAGGTTTAAAATTCTATGATGATCTTATAGATGAGATGTTAAAAGATGGTATACAGCCTGTTATGACTATCTCTCATTATGAAATGCCAGTTCATTTGATCGTTGAATATGGTGGATGGTATTCCAAAAAGGTGCTGGAATGTTTTGTGAAATATTGTCGTGTCTTATTTGAAAGATATCATTCAAAAGTTAAATATTGGATCGTGTTTAACCAAATAAATTCTTTAGGTGGCTGGGGAGAATTTGCTTCTTTAGGAATGTTAGAGGATGGGTATGAAGATTGGACCAGTGCCTTATATCAAGGCACGCATCATCAATTTGTTGCAAGTGCTATGGCTAAGAAAATAGCACATGAAATTGATCCTGGTATGCAAATTGGTATGATGCTTGGAGATGATGCAACATACTATGCAACAAGCAATCCAAAGGATGTTTTTGCCAATACACAATATATGCAAAGAACGGTCTATTTCTACAGTGATGTTTTAGTTCATGGAGAATATCCAGGATATATGCTTCGTTATTTTAAAGATAATGATATTCATGTAAAGATGTGTCAGGAAGAATTAGATTTAATTCGCAATAACACAGTAGATTTCCTTTCTTTCTCTTATTATCACACAAAAGTCATCAGCGCAAAATTTGACAAGCCACAAGACAATCCATATCTAGAACGTTCTATCTGGGGCTGGTCAATTGATCCAATTGGATTTAGAAATTCTTTGAATCTTTATTGGGATCGTTATCATATGCCAATGTTTATTGCGGAAAACGGATTAGGTGCCTTAGATACAGTCGTAAATGGAAAAATTCATGATACATATCGCATCGAGTATTTAAAGGCTCATATTGAGCAGATGAAAGAAGCTATTAAAGATGGAGTTAAAGTATTTGGTTATGCATCATGGGGACCAATTGATATCATTTCTTGTTCACAAGGTGAAATGAGTAAACGATATGGATATATCTATGTTGATCAGGATGATAGAGGAAATGGTACAGGAAAGAGAATTCGTAAAGATAGTTTTTATTGGTATCAAAATGTTATTAGAACAAACGGAGAAGAATTAGAATTTAAAGGAGAATAAAAATCATGAAACAAATGCCAACAGGATTTCCAAAAAATTTTTTATGGGGTGGCGCAATTGCAGCCAACCAGGCAGAAGGTGCTTATGATGAAGGTGGAAAAGGACTTTGTGTAGCGGATATCTTAAAAGTCCAGGATAAAGGAAGCTTAAAGAAAAAATCAAATAAAGAGGCGACAACAGAAAGTATTGAATTTGCTTTAAAAGATACAGAAGGATACTATCCAAAACGTTATGGAATTGATTTTTATCATACATATAAAGAAGATTTGAAATTATTAGCTGGAACAGGGATGAATTCTTTTCGAACAAGTATAAACTGGGCAAGAATTTTCCCAAATGGTGATGATGAAACACCAAATGAAGAAGGCTTACAATTTTATGATGATTTATTTGATGAAATGCATAAAAATGGTATGGAGCCTTTGGTAACTTTATCTCATTATGAAATGCCATTAAATATAGCTTTAAAATATAACGGATGGTATTCAAGGGAAACTATTGATATGTTTGTGCGTTATGCCAAGACAGTATTTGAACGCTACAAGGATAAAGTTAAGTATTGGATCACGGTCAATCAAATTAATTTAATTCACCATGAATCTTTTAATCATCTTGGTATTCCTGCCGATAGAGTAGAGAATCTTTGGGAGGCAAAATTTCAAGGAATACATAATGAATGTACAGCATGTGCTTTGGTTACAAAAATTGGTCATGAAATCAATCCGGATTTTCAAATAGGCATGATGGTTTATGATGGATTAAGTGAACCATTGACTTGCAAGCCAGAAGATGTGTTTGCGAATATGAAACGAAATCAAATGGAATATTTCTTTAGTGATTTATTGATTCGTGGAGAATATCCAGGTTATGCGATTCGTTTCTTTAATGAAAAAGGTTTTAATCTAGACATTCGATCAGATGATGAAAAAGTTTTAAAAGAAAATACAGCTGATTTCTTGGCAATTTCTTATTACTATACGATCTGCTCCAGTGCTGAAAGTATGAAGTCTTATGGCGTTAATGAAGATGGAGCTTTGATGAATCCACATCTTGATGCAAGTGAATGGGGATGGGCAATTGATCCTTTAGGATTAAGAACAGTCTTGAATTACTATTATGATCGTTATCAAAAACCGATTATCATTGCGGAAAATGGATTTGGAACTTTTGATAAAGTGGAAGAAGATGGCACTATCCACGATTCAAGAAGAATTATGTATCTTCGTGAACATGTCAAGGCATTAAAAGAAGCCATTAAAGATGGTGTCGAGGTAATCGGTTATTATCCATGGGGACCAATTGATATCGTATCTTGCTCATCCAGCGAAATGTCAAAACGTTATGGATTCATCTATGTGGATTTAGATGATTATGGAAAAGGTACTGGAAAACGAATTAAGAAAGACAGTTATGATTGGTATAAACGAGTTATTGAATCTAATGGAGAAAATTTAGAATGATGAAAAAAGCTGTACAAACTGTTTTAGCTATAGCAACAGCCGTTTTATTAACAGGTTTAGGTGTTGCCTTGTTTGTACATGCCAATTTGGGAAGTGATACAATTACTGTTTTTGTGGATGGTTTGCATCGTACATTGAATGTTAGTTATGGTACGGCTTCCAGGATCTACAATGTCATTATGTTGATCATCGCTTTAATTGTATCTTTTAAAAATATTGGATGGGCAACGATCATATATGCATTGACTGTAGGCTTTGCGATGGATTTTTTTGAAGTATTATTAGCTCCATTAAATATCGTAAATATGAATATCTTGATTCGACTTCTTGTTGCTTGTTTAGGACAGATTTGTTTTGGGTTGACATATGCCTTGTTGATAAAATATCGTAAAGGCATGAATCAAGTCGATGCGATAGCTTATGCAATCGTAAATAAGACAAACATTTCTTTTAAATGGATTCGAACAGGAGCTGATGTTGTATTATTGGTCATTGGCTGGTTATTAGGTGGTGTCATTGGAATTGGATCGGTTATTGCGATGAGCACCACAGGAATATTGATCGACTTTTTCTTAAAAATTTTAGGAACAGAAACAGATAAGATGAGTTAGACAAATTGAAGGAGAGTATTACTATGATCAAGATGTTGGCATTTGATGTTGATGGTACGATTACGGCAGGTAATAATGAGATTACACCGAGATTAAGAGCTATTTTCGTTCAGCTTGAGAAGAAAGGATTGAAGTTGGTTTTAGCAACAGGAAGACCGTATGAAGATCTATATCCTTTGAAAAAGAAGAATGATTTTTTTCCTGCAACAGTTTTGTTGAATGGGGCAATGGTTAGAGATGAAAAGGATAATAAGATTTTTGCCCATTATATGTCTAGTGATCTAGTAGAAGCTGTCTGCAAGATTCTTCAACAATTTGATGTTCCTTTTGTGTGTTTTACAAAAGATAAAAATGTTGTATATCAAAGTTCAAAGCAAACATATGGTCAAGTATTAGGCATTTATTTGCCAGATTCAGAATTGGAAATGCATGGCTTGATCGATAGTCTAGTATCCGTTGAAGAAACAGATTTTAACTATGAGGAAACATTAAAGATTGAAGCTTTGTTTGAGGATATATCTTTGGTTGACCAGGCTCGAGAAGCATTGAAAGATGTAACGGGTATTGATGTAGTGAGTTCGATGAATTTTAATTTGGAGATCACACCAGATTACATCAATAAAGCAAATGCATTACAGGAGTATGTAAAATACGAAGATATAAATGAAGATGAAGTTATGGTTTTTGGCGATAGTGAGAACGATCGTTCTATGTTGGAAGCATTTAAACATTCTGTTTTGGTCAAAAATCCAAATAATGATTTTAAAGTAAATACAAAATATATTGCGCGCTCTTGTCAGGAAGACGGAGTAGCTGAATTTTTAGAAAACTATTTTGAATTGAGAGGTAAAAAAGCATGAAAGAAGTTCCAAAGGGATTCCCTAAGGATTTTTTATGGGGTGGAGCTGTAGCAGCCTGCCAGATTGAAGGAGCATATGATGTAGATGGAAGAGGTCTATCAACATCGGATATCCATGCGTATGATAAGAATATGGATCGTGCTCATATTGAAAAAGAAGGCGGAGGGACCTTAGCTGGAATCAAAGCAGCAGTTGAAGACAAAGAAAGTTATTTTCCAAAACGTTATGGAATTGATTTTTACCATACGTATAAGTCAGATTTGGCTTTGATGAAGGAAATGGGATTCAAAGCTTTTAGAACCAGTATTTCCTGGTCTAGAATTTATCCAAATGGAGATGAAGAAACTCCAAATGAAAAAGGATTGGAGTTCTATGATCATTTGATCGATGAAATCATTAAAGATGGTATGGAACCAGTTATTACGATGTCTCATTATGATATCCCTCTTCATTTAGTTACGGAATATGGTGGGTTTGCAAATCGAAAAATGATTGATTTCTTTGTTCGCTATGCTACAACATTGTTAGAACGTTTCAAAGGCAAAGTCAAATACTGGATCGTTTGTAATCAGGTGAACCTTGTTCCAACAGTTCAGTTTGGTTCTCTTGGTATTTATGATGACCAGGCAGAAAATATGGAAGAATTGATGTATCAAGCGGTACACAATCAGTTTGTTGCTGGAGCTAAAGTTGTAAAACTTGCCAAAGAAATAGATCCAGATGCGATCATGGGAACAATGGTTGCCGATGGTACGATGTATCCGGCTACATGTAATCCAGAAGATGTTGTATTAACGATGAAGAAAAATCGTATGCAGTATTATTTCACGGATGTACAGTTAAGAGGAGAATATCCTGTTTATGCACTGCGTTATTTTAAAGAAAATAATATCTCGATCCAGATGGAAGAAGGCGATGAAGAGCTTTTAAAAGAGAATCCAATGCAGTTTTTAGCAATTTCTTATTATTACACCAAAATTGTAGACAGTACTAAAAATACCATTAAAGCATTTGATGGATCACAAAATCCATATTTAAAACCAACACCATGGGAATGGCGTGCAGATCCATTAGGTTTATATAATTCTTTATCTCAATATTGGGATCGTTATCAAGTTCCATTAATGATTGCAGAGAATGGTTTGGGTGCTTTAGATAAAATTGAAGAAGATGGAAGTATCCATGATGAGTATCGTATTGAATATTTACGTGAACATATCAAACAATTAAAAGAATGCATTAAAGATGGTGTAGATGTTATCGGATATCTGAGTTGGGGACCAATTGATATCGTATCTAGCTCCAGTGCTGAAATGTCTAAACGATATGGATACATCTATGTTGATTTAGATGATTTTGGCAAGGGAAGTGGAAAACGTCTAAAAAAGGATTCTTTCTATTGGTACAAACATGTAATTGAAACAAATGGAGAAGATTTATAATATAAAATGAGGAATTCAAACGAATTCCTCATTCTTTATCTTTAATTTTTTTCTAAAAACTGTTAAAATAATTAAGCACATATGGCGCGTTCGGCAAGCGGTTAAGCCACAGCCCTCTCAAGGCTGTATCACGGGTTCGAGTCCCGTACGCGCTACCATCTGTCTATTAAGCCTTTATTTAAAGGCTTTTTATTTGCTTTTAACGCTTAATATGTAGATATAACACAGGATATTATAGAATTAGAGAGTCAAGATTAATTAAGAATAATATTGCGTTGTCTATGATATATAAATTGAAGAATATTTTTTAATATGAATAACATGAGAATTTCCAAGATAGAGAATATGAGAATGGCAACGGGTAAATAAAATAATATTCCAACAAAATTATAAATCATTTGAATAATGGGAATGGATGAAGGAAAACCCACAAAAAGATAATCAGAATGAAGAAAATAATTCACTCCCATCGCAATTGTTGTTAAGAAAGCTAATAAAGGGATATTAAATTTTAAATCTTGAAAACTTAAAGATTTAAGTTGTCTTAACTGCATGACTCCCATAAACGTAATTGTTCCATGAGAGATGAAGAAATAAATGACACGATAAGAGAATGTTTGATTGATTGAGGCAATGGTTGCCGGATAACATAAGGCAATCAATGCGCCAAGCATATTATTGACTGCGATAAAATGTCGCAGTTTTTCATTATCCAGCCAGAATGCCAGGAAGGATGTCCAGATACAGATAGAACACAAATGCAAAGGAAGAATCTCCGTAAAGATAGGGTATGGGCATTTGAAAATGTTCCAGATGTAATAGATGAATTCACCAAAGATTAAACTGGCAGATACGATCTTTTCAATTCTTTTGATTTTTTCTTCAGGATAATCTTTAGATACTTTAAGCCCTAGATAGATGCAGCAAATAATCAAGATGATAAATAATAGATGGGTTGTTGAGAACATCATAAATGGATGCTTAGCCGGATCGTCAATTGTATAATATCCAAAAAAGTCCATAATTTTCTCCTTTCAACAATTGTATTTTATCACATTCAAATTGAAAGATTGTTTGATTTTTGTAAAGTATGATTGTGTTATTTCATCAAATTGATATGAATAGTGGTAGAATATTATAAGCAATCGATAAGAGGTGAGACCATGCGACTTTTACATAGGAATGAACTTGATTTTATTGGTTTGGATATTCGTACGATTAATTTATCAAAACGATACTTTGAGAGTGGAGCCATTCAATTGCTGCATATTGAAGAAGTGGAAGATCCGTATGGTGTATATCATGATGTCTCAGCTGTATTAGAAGTTCATGGGCATTTGAATGAATGTTCTTTTCGCATCAATGATTATATGGAGATTGAAAATGAACAATGTGATTGTCCTTGGGGAAGTTATGGCATCTGTGCTCATATAGGGGCTGTAATCCATATGATTTCATTAATGACATTTGATGCATTCCCTTACCATTATCAGAAAACGACTAGTACGCTTCAAAAATATTTGTTAGATAAAGAAGAAAAAAGAAAAGAAGCAGAACTTCTGAGACAAAAGATGATCATGAAAAGAAGAAAGAATGAATCTAGGAAAATGATCGATCAATTTCAAAGAAGTTATCAGGAACGATTAAACTTTATAGTAAAAAAAGAATCTTATCATTTGATTCCTAATTTTATCTTTGATGAAGACAGGCTTCTGATTGGTTTTCAAATTGCACGGGATAAACCATATATTATAAAAAATCTATATACATTTATCGATAATTTAGACAATCATGAAACAGTGCGATATGGGAAGTTTCTTGAAGTCTATCATGATATCAATAGTTTTGATGAATTATCTAAAAAATGGATCGAATTGATTAAAACTGAGCATAGACCTCAAACTAGTCTTTACTATACGCGAATGTATGAAGGGTATTATGATTCTAATCGATATTTAAAGATTGATAATGAAAACGTCCATAAATTCTTTGATTTTTTTAAAGATGAAAAAGAGATCGATCTAACCTTTTTAGAAGAAGAATTTACTTATCCAATAAAGATATCAGAGAATGAGTATAGTTATATTATATCTAAACAAGATAGTCTTGATCTAATTGAAGGGAAAGACGCCTATTATTTGATATCGTATGATCAAATTGTTCGATACCCTGTTGAAAATTACAGCAATTTAAAAGAATTTATTTCGGCCATTTCTTTAGAACCATTATATGTTGATAAAGATGATTTTACATCTTTTGAACATTATGTCTTAAGCCCAAATAAAAAGTATTTGGATATAAAAGATGAAAGAAAGAAAAAGCTTGTTTCTGTATTTATTCCTAAATCATTTAAAGTATATGGTGATTTGTTTGATGATGATACTGTTGTGTTTCATGCAGTAGGAATAGATGAAGATCAGGAAGTAGAAATCATTAAAAATGATCATTTTCAACCTAGCCTTCAAAGTGATTTGATCAAAACGATTTTGGAAAATGAAACAGATTATATTGAAGAGCACAAAGCATATTTTAATTTAGATAGACCAGAAACTTTTGAACTAATCTTAGAAGGTACAAAGATTTTGTCACAGTATTGTGAAGTGTTTGTATCTGAAGAATTAAAGAAATTAGGAAAAAGTACAAAATATAATTTGCACGTTGGTGTAAGTTTTGAAAATGATTTATTGGAAATAAATCTTGAAAGTGAAGATTTTGATGTCAATGAAGTGGATGCCATCTTAAAGGCATATCATAAAAAGAAAAAGTATTTTCGTTTGAAAAGTGGATTGATGATTCATCTTGAAAGCAATGAACTTGATGAATTAGATAGTTTTATGCAGGAATATGATCTGAAATCCAAAGACTTTCATGATGGGAAACTGGTCATGGATAATTATCGAGCTTTAAGTTTAGATAAACGATTAGATCAGATGAATTTTATCAAAATTACTAAAGACGATTCTTTGAGTCAATACATCAAAGGGTTTGAAAATATGTCCAATCAGGTTGAAATTGATGATCAATATAATGATGTGTTAAGACCTTATCAAAAGGTGGGAACAAGATGGTTGTTGACTTTATACAGTTATAATCTGAATGGCATCTTAGCGGATGAGATGGGCTTAGGTAAAACGTTGCAGGTTATTGCCATGCTGGATTCTATACGAGATAAAAATAAGACAAGTTTGGTGGTATGCCCAGCTTCTTTGATTTATAACTGGGAAGATGAGATTGCCAAATTCTCAAAAACACTGAACTGTATCAGTATCACAGGAGCAAAAGCAAAAAGAACATTAGGAATTCAAAATTATCGAGATTATGATCTTTTGATTACATCGTATGATTATTTAAGAAGGGATGTAGATTTATATCAGGATCATGAATTTGAATGTATCATCTTAGATGAAGCTCAGAATATTAAAAATCAAAAGACAAAGAATGCCCAGTTTGTCAAAAGGTTAAAGGCAAATCATAGAATTGCCTTAAGTGGAACACCTATTGAAAATTCTTTGGCAGAATTATGGTCAATTTTTGATTTTTTGATGCCCGGTTATTTATATTCATATCATTATTTTAAACAGGAATATGAAATTCCTATTACGCTTGATGAAGATGAAAAAACAACAAAGAGACTTAGAAATTTGGTAAATCCTTTTATTCTAAGAAGAACGAAAAAAGAAGTATTAAAAGAATTGCCAGATAAAGTTGATCACAAGTATATGTTAGAATTTAGTGCTTCAGAAAAGAAGCTATATCTAGCCAATCTTGCGATGGTCAACAAAGAAATGCAGGCAAAGATGAAAGAGGTACATTTTGATCGTATTGCCATTTTGGCGATGTTGACAAAGCTAAGACAAATTTGCTGCGATGCACGATTAGTCTATGATAATATCAAAGAACCTTCTACTAAGATCAATGCAACGATCAGTTTGATCAAAACATTGACAGAAAACAACAAAAAGATCTTATTATTTTCAGCATTTACTTCATTATTAGATTTAGTCAGCAATCAACTGGATAAGGAGCAGATTTCTTATTATATGTTGACGGGCAGCACAAATAAGGAAGAAAGAAGAAAACTTGTAAACAATTTTAATGAAGATGATACAAGAGTATTTTTGATTTCATTAAAAGCAGGTGGCACTGGTCTTAATTTAACGAGTGCGGAAGCAGTGATCCATATCGATCCATGGTGGAATCTTTCTGCTCAAAATCAGGCAACAGATCGAGCACATCGTATCGGTCAAAATGCGAATGTACAGGTATATCGGATGATCATGAAAGATTCGATCGAAGAAAAGATATTGAAGATGCAGAAAAAAAAGGCAAACCTTGCCGATAGTTTTGTGGAAGGCAATGATGGCTCTTTATCTAAAATGTCAAAAGAAGAAATATTAGATTTATTCAAACGATAAAAAAAGAAGACTGTTTAGTCTTCAAATGGGCGTATGCGATAAGTGACGTTTAAATCACTGCAAATTTTTTGGCATTGTTCTTCTTCCTGTGGTGTAATTGTTGTCGCAACTGTGGTCATGACTACATTAGGAATGTGTTTTGTACATTTTTCAGCAAAATCTAGCATTGAATCAAATGCTTTTTCACCAAACTTACTGCGAACGATCTTATGATATTCCTTGGCATCTGGGGTATTTAAACTGATTGAAATTGTATCAATAAGTCCTTCAAATTCAGGTGTAATATCACGATCATGAATAAGATTGCCTAATCCGTTTGTATTGATTCGAATTGGATTTGGGTAATGCGCTTTTAAGTATTTAGCTACCGGAAGCAATACATCAAGCGCTTCGGTTGGCTCGCCAAAACCGCAGAATACGATTTCTTTATATTGAGAGAGATCGTATTTTTTAAATTCATCGATAACTTCTTCGACTGTTGGTTCTTTCTTTAACCATAAAGTTCCTGAATCATCCATATGATCACGTGTCTGTCTTAAACAGAAAGTGCAGGCACAAGGACAACGGTTGGTCAAATTTACATAAAGATTGTTATAAACTTTGTAAAGAATTGTCATGTTATCTTACCTCTTTTCTTTTTATACTTTTAGTGTTTGCAGCAGCTCTTCAAAACACACGCCATCCGTTACGGGTATATCCATTTCAATGGATTTCAAGATACATTTCTTGATAAAGTTAGATGCTTTCTTGACCGATTTGTCAAATGGTACTTGATTAACGGCATCGGCAGCTATGATAGACGAGAATACATCTCCGGTTCCTGAGCGTTGTGTTCCAACACGATGACAGCGTAAGATTTTAGGGGATTTTCCTTTTTCATAACAGAAGTTTGCGATGAATTCTTTTTGCACGATACCTGTGACAACGATTTTTTCTGGTCCTTTTTCAGCAAGTTCTTCGGTCATTTTTTCCAGCTCGCTGATCTTCCATTTTTCCTGGTATGGTGTATCGGTCAAAATACATAATTCTGTTATGTTTGGTGTGATAATATCTGCATATTGAACGAGTTTTTTCATTTCTTCACACATTTCTTTTGTGTAGGTGGCATATATCTTTCCATAATCACCCATAACAGGATCTACAATTATTATATTCTCTTTTGTCTTAAAGTCTTTAAAAAATTGTGTAACGATTTCGATTTGTTTTTTGGAGCCTAGAAAACCGGATGTTATGCCATCAAATTGGAGTCCTAATTTTTTCCATTCATTGATATATAGAGGCATTTTATCCGTATAGTCGTCAAAGAAGAAACTGTCAAAACCTGTATGATTGGAAAATATAGATGTAGGTAAGGGACAACATTGTATTTTAAGAGTTGATATAATTGGTAAAGCGACTGCAATTGAGCAGCGACCAAATCCGGAAAAATCATTGATGACAGCTATTTTTTTTTGATTGTTATGTGACATGATAGACTCCTTGTTCATCTGTCATAAAATAGCATATTCTCGACATGACTTCAAGTTTACAGATTGTTTATAGAGATATTAAAGAATCTTAATATTATTGTTTTCATATCGTGCTATAATGATTATAAGGAATGATCTTATGAAATTTAATACATTTATCCATGATGTAAGAATTCTAAAAGCTTTAGATGCGTTGGGATTTCACGATTTAACATCTGTCCAACAAAATACGATTCCTGTCTTATTAGATAATAAGGACTGTATCGTTCAGTCAAAGACCGGAAGTGGTAAAACGGCAGCTTATGCTTTACCTATATTAGAAAAGATAATAATTGATCAAAAAGAACCACAGGCTTTAATTTTGGCGCCAACTAGAGAGCTTGTGTTACAAATTCAAGAAACATTTGATCATTTGGGTGTGTATAAGAAAATCAAAACAGTAGCTGTTTTTGGAAAACAGCCTTTTGCCTTTCAAAAAGAGGAACTATCTCAGCGTTGTCATGTTATAATCGCAACACCTGGTAGACTTTTAGAACATCTAAAGGAGCATACATTTGATTCAACAAAGATTCAATATTTAATATTGGATGAAGCAGATGAAATGCTGGGCTTGAATTTTTATCAAGATATTTTACAAATCATAGAATATCTATCCGATTCACGAATTAATTGTTTGTTATCGGCAACGATCAATGACTCAATAGAGAGTCTTTCTAAAGATATTCTAAATGATCCGATTTGGATCATAAATAATGACCAAGCTGATCAAATTGATCAAAGCTTTTACTATACAAAAATGGAAGATAAAGTATCCTATTTACTTCATCTTTTAGTCAAAGAGAAACCGGAAAGCTGTATTGTGTTTGCGAACACGCGACAGATGGTAGATGAAATATATGAACAACTGCAATCTAGACAAATTAGTGTCAATAAAATTCATGGAGGTATGTTGCAGGAAGATCGTCTGCGGCAAATGAATGCTTTTAAACAAGGAGAGTTTCGTATTTTAGTCAGTACAGATGTGGCAGCTCGAGGCATTGATATTCAAAAAGTAGATTTGATCATAAATTATGAAGTTCCAAATACTTTCTGGATTTATATCCATCGTATTGGACGAAGTGGAAGAATGAAAAATAAAGGGAAGGCAATTACGCTCGTATCCGATCAGGAAAAAGAAAAATATTTAGAAATCATAGATAAACTTAATCTTCCAGAGGATCTCAAAACAATTGAGCTACAGAATGAATATGATCTTTCCTGTCTATCAAAACCAGAAAGACAACTTGAGGATAAAACAAAGAAACTCAGAAAAGATATTACAAAGCTCTATATCAATGCGGGTAAGAGCAAAAAGATACGAGCTAAAGATCTTGTTGGAGCTATCATGAGCATAGATGAAATCGAATTTGATGATATTGGTATCATACAGATTCAGGAACATCAATCTTATGTCGATATTTTAAATGGCAAAGGCAAGATCGTATTAGAAGTGTTACAAAATAAGAAGATCAAGAATAAATCAGTTCGCGTTGAAGTGGCAAATCATTGATCTTCAGGAGGTATTACCATGATTGAGAAAAAAGATGTAACGATTACTCCACTTGGCTTACAAAGAAGATTGCATATTTATCTTCCTGATGACTATTATCAAAGTAAGGAAGCCTATCCTGTCATGTATATGTTTGATGGGCATAATCTTTTCTATGATGAAGATGCAACGTATGGGAAATCTTGGGGATTAAAAGAGTTTTTAGATCAATATGATAAGAAATTTATTGTGGTTGGACTAGAGTGTAATCATGAAGGCAATCAAAGAATCGTTGAATTCAGCCCTTATACATATTCAACTCATTATTGGGGAATGATCAAAGGAAAAGGGGCAGAACTTATGGAATGGATCGTGTATGAATTGAAACCTATGATTGATTCCACATATAGAACCATGCCATTTCGCGAGTGTACCGGTATTGGAGGAAGTTCTATGGGAGGTTTGATGGCTTTGTATGCGGTAATCAAATATAATCGTTTCTTTTCTAAAGCTGCCTGCTTATCTTCGGCAATCTTTGCGGGAAAAGATCAACTTCTTCATGATCTTCATAATACTAAGATCAACGCCGATACTAGAGTGTATCTAAGTTTAGGTAAAAAGGAAGCAAATTCTAATTATCTTCACCAACAAAGACTCTATGATAATATGGTTTTCTCAAATTATTTTAAAGACATAGGGGCAACAAGTATGTTGAATGTGATTGAAGATGGTAAACACGATGAATCTTCCTGGGAAAAAGAAAATAAGATATATTTTGATTTTTTATGGAAATAACCTGTGTTTTTGGCACAGGTTTTTTATTTCTGTAAAAAATTAACATTGAAGAATATATGTATGAATGCTATTCTTTAAAGGCAGATGGGAGCGGAGACAATGAAAAAAATCTATATTTCAGCCGATATCGAAGGAATATGGGGGAATGCGAATCCGGCATATACCATGGCTGGAAGTGAATTGTATGAAGAATATCGTCTCAATATGATCAATGAAGTCAATTTGGTCATTGATCTTCTTTTTAAATATGGAGCTAAAGAAGTTGTTGTAAATGATGGCCATGGAAACATGGATAATCTTTTGCCTTCTAGAATCGATAAAAGAGTTTCTTTTGTAAGTGCTAATGGAGCGTACAAAGAATTTGGTATGATGGAGGGATTGGATGATTCTTTTGATGGTGTTTGTCTGATTGGATATCATACTAGATCAAATACACCGGGGATCATGGCTCATACAATATGGGGATCAATGATCGAACATATTGAAGTGGATGGTAAAGAGTTGGGAGAAACAGGAATTAATGCGATCTTGGCCCATGAATATGGAGTTCCAATTGTTTTGATTAGCGGAGATGATAAACTTCATGTACAGTATGAAGAAGATATTGGGTACAAGACAAACTTTGTAGAAACAAAGAAAGCAATTAATTCACAGACTGCACTTTGCTGCAGCTGGGATACTTTAGTAAGTCAATATGAGAAGGCTATTCAAAAAGGGATGAATCAGGAATCAATAGAAAAAGAAAAAACATCGCATACAATGCGTATTCGTTTTCACTATATTCGAAATGCTGATTTTGTAAGCCGAATGGAAGAAGTAAAAAAAGTGGACAACTGTACAGTTGAAATCACAAAAGAAAGTTTTAAGGAATTATACAGGACAATGCGTTTTGTTATTAAGATATGCAATGCATTTGCCTAGAATATAGGGAGAGATTTGATGGATAAAAAGGCAAAAAATTCGAAGTTTTCAAGTCGTTTAGGCTATGTTTTGGCAGTGGCAGGTTCTGCCGTAGGGTTAGGGAACATATGGCGATTTCCATACTTGGCAGCTAAATATGGAGGAGGAATCTTCCTTCTTGTTTATTTGATCTTAACAGTAAGCTTTGGCTATGTTTTGATTGTTTCTGAAACAGCATTAGGAAGAATGACACAGAAGAGTCCAATTGGAGCTTTTAAAAGTTTTGGCCAGGGAATCTGGTATAAGATTGGTGGATGGATCAATGCCATAATCCCAATCTTGATCGTACCGTATTATTCTGTGATTGGCGGCTGGGTCATTAAGTATTTTGTGGAATATATTAAAGGAAATGTGAGTGTTTTAGCTCAGGATAATTATTTTAATAATTTTATTAGTGATTCTTTTAATGTTGAGTTTTGGTTTATAATTTTTGCGCTTTTTGCGTTTATTACAATACTAGGTGGTGTAAAAAATGGAATTGAACGATCTAGTAAGATTATGATGCCAATTTTGGTCGTTTTGGCAATCATGGTCGTTATCTATTCGGTAACAAGACCAGGCGCCATCGAAGGGGTTAAATATTTCTTGATCCCTAATTTTGAGGATTTTTCAATCATGACGATTGTAGCGGCCATGGGTCAGATGTTTTATTCGTTATCAATCGCAATGGGAATATTATATACATACGGATCTTATCTTGAAAAAGATGTAGATATCGAAAAATCGACTAAACAAGTTGAATTATTTGATACAGCTATTGCAATTTTAGCTGGTTTGATGGTTATTCCAGCTGTTTTCGCTTTTTCTACAGAGGCAGCTGAAAGCTTACAGGCAGGACCATCTTTGATGTTTATTACACTTCCAAAAGTTTTTGCGAGCATGGGAGCTGGAACGATAGCGGGAATTTTATTCTTCCTTCTTGTATTCTTTGCGGCTTTGACTAGTGCTATTTCTTTATTGGAAACAAGCGTTTCATCTTTATCGCAGCAGTTTCATATTTCAAGAAATAAGGCAATTGTTATTATGGCATTTGTGATGTTGGCTTTTGGAACAACTTCTTGTTTAGGTTATGGTGTCTGGGATTTCATTTCCATTTTTGGTATGGCATTCTTGGATTTCTATGACTTCTTGACAAATTCAATCATGATGCCAATTGCTGCACTGGCTACTTGTATCTTAATTATTAAGGTTGTAGGTTTCCAGAGAATTATTGATGAAGTTAAGATTTCCAGTCCATTTAAACGTGAAAAAATGTATGTGTTTTTTATGAAGTACTTAGCATCGTTCTTTTTGATCATTATCTTATTGAGTTCTGTTGCTTCTGTTTTAGGCATCATATCGATGTAGAAACGAGTTGGATATGTTAACTTATATTTCTGAATATGATTCAGCTTTGGGAAAAATCTATCTTGCCAGTAATGAAAAGGCACTGATTGGTCTTTGGTTTGAAAACCAGAAATATTTTGAAAGCACGATTCAAAATGAATGTATTGAAAAAGATACGCCTGTCTTAATTCGAACGAAAGAATGGCTGGATGTTTATTTTGATCACAAAGAGCCAGACTTTATCCCGGAAATTTCTTTTGAAGGAACCCCCTTTCAAAAGAAAGTATGGAATGAGTTGCTAAAAATACCTTATGGTAAGACCATAACTTATATGGATATCGCAAAAAAACTTGGGATTTCTTCTGCAAGAGCTGTCGGTCAAGCTGTTGGACGTAACCCAATTTCAATCATTGTTCCATGTCATAGAGTAATCGGAGCTAATCATAAGATCACTGGGTATGCAGGAGGAATTGATAAAAAAATAGCCTTGTTAGAAATCGAAGGCTATGATTTAACGATATTAAAATAAAGCACACAGTTTTAATGGCTGTGTGCTTTTAAACATTCTATTTCATCTGGACTTAGGGCCCTTGCCTGTCCAATTTCTAGATTTTTTAGCTCAAGTGGACCAAAACTAACTCTTTGTAAGTAGGTTACTTCACATCCAACTTTTTGAAACATTCGCTTTACTTGATGGAATTTCCCTTCGCAGATCGTCAGATATGCTTTATTTGTATCTAGGATTTCTAATGTAGAGGGTTTAGCGATAAAGTCATCCAGGTCCATAGGTTGATTGAATATTTCAACGGCATTTTCGGGTAAAGTACCTTCAAATTCAACATAATACTTTTTTTGTACATGTTTTTTTGGCGATAGTAGATCATGTGTGAGTTGTCCATCATTACAAACAAGAAGCAAGCCTTCTGTATCTATATCAAGACGTCCAACAGGATAAAGATCTTTTCTTATGCTGGGAATTAACTCCATGATTGTTGGATGTACATTATCTTCGGTGGCACTGACATAGCCAGAAGGCTTGTTTAAAATATAATACTCATATTGAATATAGGAAACGGGTGTATCATCTACATAGACAATTTGGTCTTCTTTTACTTGATGATCAGCTTTCTTGATTGTTTTTCCTTCAATCGTGACCCACCCATTTTTAATGATGTTTTTTACTTCGTTGCGGGTTCCATATCCCATATGAGATAGAAATTTATCAAGTCTCATTGCCATCGCCATCCTTTCGCATATTTATTCTTTATGATTCCTTTATCAATCTTTCCAAAGCCAAGAGGATATCCATTTACACAAATCAAGATCCAACCTTTTGTCTTTGTATCTAGATCTTTGATATCAATCGTTTCACCTTTTAAATATTTGATAACTCTTGTATCTTCAACGGATAAGTCAACTGTATTTTTAAATTGTTCTTTTTTTAGAGCTAGAGCTAAAGCTTGGCTTGGTTCAAAATGATTCTTTTTTAATTCTCCACAAATCAGACCAGAGCGTAGTAAGCGCCATTTTTTCTGTTCTGGTAGTTGTAATGGACTCCAGATGGCCTTTTCGTTTTTAATGATAAAAGATCCTTGAGAAAAATCAAACGTACAGAGATTTAAAAAATCTTTAAATGACTCAGGTAAAGATGTTTTTATATTTTGATATCTTTTTTGAGGGGTATCTCCATCTTTTTGTAGTAAAGCCACAAAATGCCCTTCACCATGAATTTTATGAGGATAAAGTCGAACGCATTCTTCCATATTTATACCACTAGAAAATCCTGGGCATTTAGGAATCGAAACAAGATGTATGTCTGGATGTCTATCTAAAGCATCTTGAATGACCTCTTCATTTTCTTTTACAGAGAACGTGCATGTAGAATATACGATCATACCTCCAGGTCTTAACATATCAATTGCGGATGAAAGAATCTCTTTTTGAATAGGTGGATAGTAAGTATCATCTCTTTGGATCCAACTGTTGATCAAATGTGGTTCTTTTCGAAACATTCCTTCTCCACTACATGGTGCATCAACCAGAATTTTATCAAAGGTTTGTGTAAATCTATTTGAAAGATCAATGAGGTCCTCACTGCATACCCAGGAATTATAAGAGCCGGATAGTTCCAGGTTTTTGATCAAGCCTTGACAGCGAGATGTACTGATATCATTGGATAATAATAGACCTGTATTATGTAGTTTGGCTGCAAGTTCTGTGCTTTTTCCTCCAGGTGCTGCGCATGTATCAAGTACAAGTTCATTTTCTTCTATTGGTAAAACCTGTGCCGGCAACATGGCAGAAGGCTCTTGAAGGTAATAAAGGCCGGCGTAGTAGTACGGATGTTTAGCAGGCTTTTGATCTCCTTCATAATAAAATCCATTATCTGTCCATGGAATAGGTGTTAAATCAAAAGGAGATATTTTAAGAAAGTCTTGTACACTAATTTTATTTGTATTTACACGAAGTCCATAATATCGTTCGTGTTCAAAACTTTGAATATATGCTTCAAATTCATCTTTTAGCAGTTCTTTCATCTGTTGGATAAAACTTTCAGGTAATTGAGTGACCATATTAAATCTCCTTTTTGTGCACCTCATTATAGCATAGAATGATAGAGTTGTTTTCATCTGTGGGATAAAAAGAACCTATATACAGAATTTTACTTTTCTGATTTGTCATCGATGTAATGTCATTCTTTTGTAAGAATTATTTGAAACAATATATGCATACGATAAAATATGTGCCTTGATAAGGAGGTCGGCTAAATGCGGCAGTTTACATTGAAGTTTGATGTAGGCCATCAAGGAAAGGAGCCTTTCAGAAATGTATTCTACAACAGAATTACTTCTGATCTTGTTGATCCTACTGGTATTCAGCTGAATATATCGGAAATAATCATCTTCTGATATAGTCACAATCAAGTTGTGATAAGCATCGACTTCTAAACAAGGCGAAAGGGAGAAGCTGGCACTCCTCCCTTTCTTTTTGCATCGATACAAGAATTATAAACTAGAGGCAAAATAATATCAATGATCTCCTTTTGATTTTTCAGCAGACTTCATTTATGGATGCAAGAGATTTCTTATTATAGCTTTCATTACAGATTCATCGATAATTCATATGCGCTTCGTACAGCTTCTAAAGCTTGAGCTGGTTGACTGGCATCACCAATACAGTAGGCTTCTACTTCCTCTTTGATCTCATCGTATAAATGATTTTGAGGTTTTACACCGGTTGCGTAAATGATATGAGTGAAACCACTTAATTTTGTAGGCTTGCCATAGCTTTCGACTTCAATCGCGTTATTGTTTATATTTAATACTTTGGTATGCGTCAAGATCTTTGTGCCATGCTGAGCTAAACGCTGCATGGTTGGAACTAGATTGTTTGGTACCATGCCTTGGCCAATTGAATCAGTCATTTCAATAATGGTTGTCATCATAGGCCCTTTGGCATTGATCGTTAGATATTCAGCGGTTTCGATTCCGACCATACCACCACCGATGATAGCAACATTGCCACCAGGGATTGATACTTTTTCTGACAAGACATCATGTGCATTGATGCTATCTTTAGCAGCAAAACCAGGAAGGTGAGGAGTAGCACCAGTAGCGACAATAACGATATCTGGTTTATTTTCTTTGATCGTATCGCTTGTGACTTCTTGATTTAGTAGAATATTTACATTGTATTTCTTGCACTGATTTTGAAGATAGATCATCCATTTAGAAATTTCCTGTTTAAATGGGGCACGACAGGCAAGTCGCATTTGTCCGCCTAACTGGTCTGTTTTTTCCATCACAGTGACTTTGTGATTGCGCCTAGCCGATACATAGGCTGCTGCCAAACCACCGATACCGCCTCCAGCAATCAAGATATTCTTTGGAGCATCGGTTTTGTTCCAAACAAGTTCTTCTTCTCTTCCTGCACGTGGATTAATTACACAACTTGCTGGATGTCGTTTGGTTTGTTCTCCTACACATCCAATACCACAACCCGTGCATGGAGCAATATCATCATATTGTTCTTTCATTGCTTTTTTGACAAAGGCTTCATCAGCAAGTAGTGATCTACCTAATACAACACCATCAATTTCATTTCTTTCAATAACATCTGCCATTAATTGAGGATCTAAGATCTTACCAACTGTGATAACAGGTACTTTGGCAATTTTTTTAATTTCTCTGGCTTCAAATAGATTGGTAAATTCACTTTCTGAATGACATGGAATGATCTTGTTGCAGCGCTCATATTGAGTTCCACCACTTATTTCAAAACAATCGATTCCGTGTTCTTCCAAATATGGAATCAAGCGTTTCATATCTTCTAAAGTATTTCCTTGAGGATCTCTTTCACTTCCAGACATTCTTAAGATAATTGGGAAGTCTTGTCCACATTCTTTCTTGATAGCATCAATAACTTCAAATAACAAGCGGGCTCGATTTAATAATGAACCTCCATATTCATCTGTTCTCTTATTTCGTAATGGAGAAAGGAAAGAACCTAAAAGCATATAAGCATGGGCACAATGCAATTCGATTCCATCAAATCCAGCTTCTTTGGCTTGTTTAGAAGCCGTAGCATATTGATGGATGATACCTGGTAATTCTTCTTTTTTAAGTTCTCTTGTTTTTTGTGCCATAGAATTTAGATATACACTTGGTGCCATTGGTGGAATACCAAAGAAAGAACTGATACTTTCAGGTCCAGGGTGAGTAATCTGAGGTATGATCTTACAACCTGTTTCGTGAATCTTATCTGTAAAAGTCTTAAATCGCTCAATACTGCTTTGATCGCGGAAACAGAGTGTGTTTCCTAGATATGGAACTTTTGGATCAACACTGGTTGCATCCATGATTATGCATCCTACTTCATTTTTTGCTCGTGTTAACCAAAAAGCTTCCATCTTTTCGTTGATGCAGCCATCCTGGCTTTCATATCCTAATGACATAGGAGCCATAAAGGTATGATTTTTAAGTTTCATAGTACCAATATTCCATGGTTCATAAATTCTTTTCATGTTAAACCTCCATTGCGGCATAATAGCCTTCTTCAATGGCATTTAAAGCACGACGTGCAGCTTTGGCATCACCAATGATTTGATATGGGATAGATAGTTTATCCATCATAGAACATAATTCGCTGTTATCCACAGATTTTGATCCAACTGCATATACAACGTGTTCACAAGGAATTGTTTGACCTGATTCTAATACAACGCCTTCCTTGGATAGTGAATTAACCTTGCTGCTTGGTTTTAATTCAACTTTAAGTTGGTTCATTTTCATCATAACAGCAATCTGGCGAAGTGATCCTAGATCAGCACCAATTTTGTCTTTCATTTCCAGTACAGTAACTTTACAACCTTGTGTAGCCAAATAATCCGCTGCTTCCAATCCAACAAGACCACCACCTATGATGGCAATCTTACTAGATAGTTTTTCTTTGCCCATCAATACATCATTGGCTTGTACATGATGAATTTGATCTTCACCATCTAGATGTAGAGCAATTGGTAAAGCACCTGTTGCGATAATAACGTGATCTGGTTTCTTTTCTTCAATCATTTCTGGAGTAACTTTCGTGTTTAGATGGATCTTGCAGATACGCTCTGTCTGTTTTGCCATTTCGATTGTAGCATCTTCCATTTCTTTTTTTCCTGGGGCTTTACCTGCGATGATAAACTGCCCACCTAAATGATCACTTGCTTCAAAAATTTCAGGTTCATGACCTAATTCTTTTAAAACTTTAGCGGCTTCCATACCACCAACACCGCCACCAACGATCCATACATGTTTTGGATTTTCTGTTTTTGTAAAGGTATGCTCAGCTTCATGACCAATATTTGGATTACGCATACAAGTTATAAATTCACGATTTACGACATCTGTAAATCCATCATAACATCCTTGATCACATCCAATACAATGGATGATATCCTGGGTTCTTCCTTCTTTTAGCTTGTTGACAAGTTCAGGATCAGCCAGTTGTGCACGCCCCATTACAACCATATCCACTTTATCTTCTGCCAATAGTTTTTCCGCAAAGTCTTCATGATTGATTCGACCAACGCCAATGGTCAACATGTTGGTTTCTTTTCGAATACGGCTCGCATTTTCAATATTGAAACCTTGTGGAACATCAATTGGTGGTACTTCATAAATTGTAGCGGCTGTCAAAATGTTTCCACGAGAAACATCCAGTACATCTACACCATGATTTTTTGCGATATTACAGAAATCAATAATTTCTTCAATCGTTAATCCTTTTTCCAAGAAATCATCGTGTGCATCAATTCGAATGAATAACGGCATATCTTCTGGGATATTGTTTCGAATTGCATCAATAACTTCTAAAGGAAAACGACAACGATTTTCAAAATTTCCTCCATATTCATCTGTTCTATGGTTGAGTCCACCACTTAAGAATGAGTGAGGAAGATAATTATGCGCTAAGTGAAATTCAATGCAGTCATAACCAGCTTCTACAGCTCTTCTAGCTGCCTGACCATAACAAAATACAACCTCTTTAATTTGTTCTAATGTGATTCCAGGAATTGTGTATTGTCCTAGATTCATATCCGAAGGTAAAAGTATCTGTGCACTAGGATCCATGGAAACGGCTAAACCACCTTGCCAAAGTTGAATTCCTGCTTTACCGCCATTTTCATGGATCGCATCGGTTAATTTCTTATGCCCTTCAATTAAAGAGTCTTCACAGATCCAAACAAAGTGAGCTGGAGAGCTTGGTCTATGAACAGCAGCAACTTCAACAATGTTTAAGCCGCATCCTCCTTTTGCTCTTGCGGCATGATATGCGATCAAACGATCGGTGATCTCACCTTTTTCACTTGCCATACGAGTTCCCATAGCGGGTAAAATGATACGGTTTTTAAGTTCCAACCCTCGTATTTTGATTGGAGATAGTAAATGTTCAAACATAAAATATGAACCTCCTATGTATATCTTAATTTCATTATACTCGAGGTCACTATGAATAACTGCGTTCTGTACTTTTAGGTTGTCTTTATGGAATGATTAGTAAAGTTTGAATGTACCAAAATGAATAGTGATATAACCATCTTATTGCACGAAAACATTTACGAGAATTAAAGGACATAATCAAAGTAGATGGAGTTGTCTATTACATTCACCAGTTACTCTGTAAAATTAGCTATTTAATCTAATTAAAACTGATTATAGTTTTTAGCGATATTATTTAAATTATTAATGAAATCATTAAAATTTTTTTAGAATAATTCTTTGATTCTATGCTCTTTAAAAAGAAGGCTGATATTAGTATAATTTTAAACATGAATGAGAATTTGATTAAAGGATCAGTAATAAAATCATTATTGTTGTTCGCATTGCCTATGATTTTAGGAAACATGTTACAACAGTTATACAATGTGGCAGATACCTTTATTGTTGGACAATTTATAGGTTCAAATGCGTTAGCTGCAGTTGGCTCCTCTTTTACTCTGATGACATTTTTGAATTCAATCATTTTAGGTCTTTGTATGGGAAGTGGGGTCCTTTTTTCCATGTTATATGGAGCTAAAAAAATGGATAAGATGAAGAATGCGTTCTTTATATCTTTTGTTGGCATAGGATTATTGTCTGTTGCTTTAGAGGCTGGATGCTTGTTATTGATTGATCCTATTTTGTCTTTTTTACAGATTCCTTTAGAAATATGGAGTGACACGCATGATTATCTATTTTATATATTTTTAGGCATTCTATTTACTTTTTTGTATAATTATTTTGCTTCACTTTTAAGAGCTTTAGGTGACTCGAGAACACCATTATTATTTTTAGGCGTTTCAGCAATTGGAAACATTATTTTAGATATCTACTTTATTGTTAGTTTACATATGGGTGTTGCAGGTGCTGCTATCGCAACAACAATGTCACAAGCTTTAAGTGCGATAGGGCTTTTTGTGTATGTTTTTTATCAACAGAGAGATTTACTTCCACAAAAAGAATATTGGTATTTTGATAAAAGTGTTTTTCAAAAAATCAAAGATTATTCTTTATTGACGTGTGTACAACAATCCGTAATGAATTTTGGAATCCTTTTAATACAGGGATTGGTTAATAGTTTTGGCTTAGTAACTATGTCGGCTTTTGCGGCAGCCGTAAAAATAGATTCATTTGCCTATATGCCTGTGCAGGATTTTGGAAATGCTTATTCAACTTTTGTTGCACAAAATAAAGGCGCAGGATTAGAAGAACGTATACGTAAAGGAACAAAATCAGCTGTTATTGTTGCAGCTTTATTTTGTTTCTTGATTTCAACTATTGTTTTTAATTTTGCGGATACATTGATGTTGATATTCATCAAACCGGAACAAACAGAAATCATCTTAAAAGGGGCCGAGTATCTTCGTATTGAAGGAGCATGTTATCTAGGAATTGGACTTTTGTTTTTGTTGTATGGATATTATAGGGGTGTTGGTAAGCCAGGCATTTCGGTTGTGTTAACGATCGTATCTCTTGGAACCAGAGTTTTGTTATCTTATGCACTGGCGCCTACTCTAGGCGAGCACATGATTTGGTGGTCTATTCCAATTGGATGGTTTTTAGCGGATGCCATAGGAGTGGTTCAGGGTATTCGAAAAGAAAAATGGTTTTCTAGAAAGAGAGCAGAAGATGAAAAAGTATTCAACGATTAGTGAAATCAGCAAGCTTTTGGGTTTAAGTACTGATACAATTCGTTTTTATGAAAAAAAAGGACTTGTCCATCCTCATGTGAATCCAGAAAACAATTATCGCATGTATACATTGATGAATGTCTTAGAATTGTTAGATGTTATTTATTATCGTCATTTGGATTTTCCTCTTTCAGATATATATGAATTATCAAAGGCATTAAAACCATCTTATACAATTGAATTAATAGAGAAAAAGGAAGAAGAAACCAAGCGAAAGATATACTATGAACAACAGTTATTAAAAAAGATTTCACATATCAAATCGATGTTTCACATGATAGAACATCACGAAAATGAATGTTCTATTCAAGATTTTAAAGAATCGATTATATTATTTGAGGGAAAAGACAAGGAAGATTTCTTTATTCATGATATTCAATATATGACTCAGGATCAGTTTGTTCTTTGCGCTTTTTACACGCATTATGAATTAAAAAAAGACCAGATGGAACTAAAGCGAACCTTTGTCAGCATTGAAACACAGCTTCTTCAAAAAATGAAGATGAAAGAAGAATTGAAAAATTCAACAAAGATCAATAAACAAAAGTGTGTCTATCGAGCTGTACGAATGAAAGATGGAAAGGTAAGTCAGGAAGATATTGAACCGATGAAGGCATATGCCAAAGATAATGGACTTGAATTAAAGGACCATTGTCTTATTCGTGAAATACCGGTTACATTTTATACAGATTATGAACACTATTATGCCGAAATTTTTTTGCCGATAAAAAACAGTTGACCTTGGAGTTGCTCCAATGTTTATACTCTTGATTTGGGAGGGATGATCATGGAGCGTAAATATCTAAATTCACAATTTTGGAAGTATATTTTACCATCTATGTTCACCATGTTGTTGAGTGGTTTTTATTCAATCGTAGATGGTCTTTTTGTTGGAAATTCGGTAGGGAATGACGCCTTAGCAGCTATCAATCTTGTTTATCCAATCCAAGTAATTTTAAATGCATCTGCAATTGGAATTGGAATTGGAGGAGCCGTAGCGCTATCTTATTTTTCAGGCAGGGATGAAACGAAGAGTGCAGATCGATCTTTAGGTTCGACAATTACGCTTTTGATCGTTGCCGGTATTGTTTTGTCCATTGTTTTATTTTTTGCGACTCCAACGTTATTAGAGATTTTAGGAGCTTCAGGTACAATTTATGAATATGCCTATGATTATATATTTGTGATTCTTTGTGGAGGCCTTTTGCCTGTTTTAGGAAATGGGTTAAGTCCTTTGATTCGTAATTATGGAAAGACCATTGTTGCGACGATATGTATGAGCAGTGGTTTGGTTACTAATATTGTTTTAGATTATATCTTTGTCTTCCTAATGGGAATGGGATTATCTGGAGCTGCTTTGGCAACGATCATTGCACAGGGAGTTGTTGCGCTAAGTTGTTTGGCTTTCTTATATGCATCAAAGTTAAAAGAAATCTCTTTGCACTGTTATGTACCTTCAGTTTCTTTGATCAAAAGAATCATAACTGTAGGCATCTCACCTTTTGGACAAACCATGATTCCATGTATCATGATCATTTTGACAAATTGGACATGTATTATGTATGGTGGGAATGATGCATTAACGATTTATTCGGTAATTTCTTACGTGCTTTCCAGTGCTCAATTGTTGTTGCAGGGGATTGGTGATGGTGTGCAGCCATTGTTGAGTTATTATCATGGTAAAGGAAATAAAGGTGTGATCCATTATTTATATCGCAAAGCCTTCTTTGTTTCTCTTGGAGTGTCAGTTATCTTATTTATGGGTGTTTATTTGTTTAATGAACCTTTAACAGGGTTGTTTGGCGTCTCTCATTCGCTATATGATGGTACAAAATTGGCGTTGATCATCACGGCTCTTTCTTTTCCTTTTATTGGAATCAGTCGTCTTACTTCGGCAGTATTTTATGCCTCCGGCCGATCTAAAAATTCTACATTTCTAGTTTATATCGAGCCTTGTTTATTATTACCGGTATTTTTGATCGTTTTCTCATCTTTATTTCAACTAACTGGAGTATGGTGTGCTTATCCAGCAACTCAAGTTGTTTTGTCGGTAATTGCCTTGGTCTTGCAGAGCCCAAATTTGGTTGCAGATCATGAGAAAAAGATTGTTGAAGTATCTATTTAATTCTTGTTGTGGTATCATCTAATCTAAAGAGGTGAGTATTATGAAAATTGCCATCGTTTTTTCAAGTAATACAGGAAATACAGAATATCTTGCTCAAGGGATCAAAGAAGTTGTTCAGAAAAATGATTTAGTTTATTTTGGAAAATTTCAGGAAGGCATTGATGCTGATCTTTATTTTGTAGGTTCTTGGACAGATAAAGGATGCTGTAGTGAAGAAATTAAAAGTTTACTTTCAAGTTTAAAGAATAAAAAGATTGCTTATTTCCAAACGGCTGGATTTGGCGGATCTCAAGCTTATTTTAAACGTCTATTAGATACGGTGATGAAATTGATAGATTCATCAAATGAATTTTTGGGTTCATATTTTTGTCAGGGGAGAATGCCTGATTCTGTAAAAAATCGATATCTTATGATGTTAGAGAAGAATCCAAATGATGAAAGGATATTGGCTAGTTTAGATAATTTTGAAAAAGCGAAGAGTCATCCAGACTTTGATGATTTAAAACGCATAAAAGAATGGGCACATTCAATGATAGATACATTATAGGTTTGTTTTAAGACAGACCTTTTTTGTTGACAAGCAAGACAAAAGGTTTATAATGTGAACAGTTTACTTGATGAACATACAGGAGGCATGTTATGAACAAACTAAAGTCAGTATATTGTCGTGTATTTCAAACTTGTTTTAAGATCGCAATTCCTGTTTTGCCATATCGCAAACCAGAAACGATTTCGTCTTTAGATAAATTACCGGATGTCTTAAAAAAAGAACAATGTTCAAGAGTTCTTTTAGTTACGGATGCAGGTATCATAAAAGTTGGTCTACATTTACCTATTATTGAAGCATTGACCAATGCTGGGTATCAAGTCAGTGTTTATGATAAAACACAGGTAAATCCTACGGTTGAAAATGTAGAAGAAGCAGTTAAGCTTTATCATGAAAATGGATGTCAAGGGATCATTGCTCTAGGTGGCGGTTCCAGCATGGATTGTGCAAAAGGCGTAGGCATTCGCGTCGTTAGAAAACGTACACCTTTATCTAGGATGAAAGGTGTATTAAAAGTGTTGCATAAATTACCAGTATTGATCGCTATTCCTACAACAGCAGGAACAGGAAGCGAATGTACGCTTGCAGCTGTGATCAGTGATCCGGCAAATAAGACCAAATATGCGATTGAAGATTTTTGCTTGATCCCTAAATATGCTTTGTTAGATGCAAGAATGACGACGTCTTTGCCACCATTCTTAACGGCAACTACAGGCATGGATGCGCTGACCCACGCTATTGAAGCTTATATTGGAAGGTCTACGACCAAAGATACAAGAGAAGCGAGTCTTCAAGCGATTTCGTTGATTTATGAAAATTTATTTGAGGCCTATCATCATGGGGATGATTTAAAGGCACGCGAGAATATGGCACATGCAGCGTATCTTGCAGGATGGGCCTTCTCAAAATCGTATGTAGGTTATGTTCATGCTTTGGCGCATGCACTGGGAGGACGTTATGGTGTTGCACATGGTTATGCCAATGCGATTCTTTTGCCTGTTGTGTTGAGAGGATATGGAACCAAAGTGTATCCAGCTTTAAAAGATTGTGCAGTAGCGGCAGGTTTGGCAGATGTAACAACCGATGAGCGAATTGCGGCTATACGTATGATTGAATCTATTGAAGAGATGAACAATGTCTTTGATATTGGTTCATCGATTGAAGAAATTCAAGTTGAAGATATTCCAGAATTATGCCATCATGCTTCCAAAGAAGCCAATCCTCTATATCCAGTTCCTGTACTTTTTGATGAAAAAGAACTGGAGAGGTTTTATTTAGATATTGTTAAGAAGGAGAGCGTAGTATGGAGTCCAGTCAGATCCAAGAAATCATTCAAAGCCAAAGAAACTACTTTAATTCCGGAAAGACCTTAAATGTAGATACTCGTATAGAATATTTAAAGAAACTTAAAAGGGTTATTTTAGAAAAAGAAGATCAAATCAATGAAGCCTTGTATAAGGATCTTGGAAAAACATCCAGTGAGAGCTATATGTGTGAAACTGGAATGGTGTTAAGTGAATTATCATATATGATACGCCATACTAAAAAGTTTGCCCGTAAGCATCGTGTTATGACTCCACTTGCTCAGTTTCATGCTTCTAGTTATCAGGTGCCATGCCCTTATGGAGTTGTTTTGGTCATGTCTCCTTGGAACTATCCGTTTATGTTAACCGTTGATCCTCTTATTGATGCAATTGCGGCAGGCAATACTGTTATGGTAAAACCAAGTGCATATTCTCCATATACTTCTCAAATCATTGAGGAAATACTGACAAATGTTTTTCCTAAAGAATATGTGAGTGTAATACTTGGAGGAAGAAAGGAAAACCAGGCTTTATTAGAAGAAAAGTTTGATTACATTTTCTTTACTGGTTCTCCATATGTAGGACATGAGGTGATGTCCAAGGCAAGTGTGCATTTGACACCGGTAACTCTTGAGTTGGGTGGAAAGTCACCTTGTATCGTGGATGAGACGGCTAATATAAAACTGGCAGCAAGACGTATTGTTTTTGGTAAGTATCTAAATCTTGGACAGACTTGTGTAGCTCCAGATTATATTTATGTTCATACTTCTGTTAAAGATAAACTGATTCATGAAGTAATTCAAGAAATTAAGCGTCAATATCAAGATTTGTCTGGTTATGGCAAGATCATAAATGAGAAACATTTTGATCGAATCAGTAAACTTTTAGATCCTAATAAGATCGTTTATGGAGGAAAGACAAATCGTGAAACATTGAAGATCGAACCAACGATAATGGATCATGTTTCATGGGATGATGCGGTTATGCAGGAAGAAATCTTTGGGCCTATCATGCCAATCTTAACGTTTACCGATTTTGAAGACTGTATCAATATTATAAAAGAAAAGCCATCTCCTTTAGCTTTGTATTTGTTCTCGTCAAATAAAACAAGAGTTGATATGGTAACTCATAGTGTTCCATATGGAGGCGGATGTATTAATGATACGATCATTCATCTTGCCACCAGCAATATGCCTTTTGGTGGAGTGGGCAATTCAGGTATGGGTGGATATCATGGCAAAGAAGGTTTTAAAACATTCACGCACTATAAATCCATCGTAGATAAAAAAACATGGCTGGATCTTCCAATTCGATATCAGCCATATTCCAAGTTATATGATAAATTGATTCATATATTTTTACGATAAAAAGAGCCAAAATCGGCTCTTTTATTCTATAATCTTTATTTCTTGACAATTCATCAATTGAGGAGGCAGGCTCATGGTCATACCGGGTCCAGCCAAGACTTGAACATTTTGTCCATCTTTAAGTTTTGATGTATCGATACCATCTGGTAAATATACTTCAATTTCTCCTTCGTATGGGGAAATGGATGTACCTGATATTTTATTGTTTTCTTGATCGAACGTAATATTTTCAATGGTGTACCACTCTTGGTCGACTGTTGTTTCAGGTTTAGGTTTTAAGTAAAAAAATCCTGTGGTCGCAATGATCAAAATGATCGCAAAAATAATGATTCTTTTTTTCTTCATATTTAATTCCTCTATCGATAAGTATATCATAGAAAAATATTGTCATAAAAGGGTAATATATTGTTAAAATGAAGTAAAAATCGATGGTTAATCTGTATCAGAGATAGTTTTGAATTGAATTATGTGATAGAATATAGAATAGTTTAGACTCAAGGGAGGAAAATTATGGCTGGATTATTTAGCAAGTTGTTCTCTGAAGAACAAAGAGAATTGGCATCTTTAGAAAAAATGGCCGATAAAGTCATTTCCTATGAACCAGAGATGCAGAAATTAAGTGTTGAAGAATTAGCTGATAAAACAACAGAATATAAAGAACGTTTAGCAAATGGCGAAACGATTGATGATATTTTATATGAAGCATTCGCAACAGCTCGTGAGATGGCTTATCGTCAATTAGGTGAAAAGCCATATAAAGTACAGATCATGGGTGCAATCGCAATGCATAAAGGTGATATTGCCGAAATGAAAACCGGTGAAGGTAAAACTTTGACCGCAACGATGTGTGTTTATTTAAATGCCTTAGCTGGAAAAGGTGTTCATGTTATTACGGTCAATGAATATTTGGCTGGCCGTGACGCGGACTGGATGGGGAGAATCTATCGTGCTTTAGGGCTTACAGTAGGTGTAAATAAGCGTGAATTAAACGCAAGAGAAAAACGTGAAGCTTATGAATGTGATATCACATATACAACGAACTCTGAATTAGGTTTCGATTATCTTCGTGATAACATGGTTACAAGTGTAAAAGATCGTGTAATGCGTGGTCTTCATATGGCGATCATCGATGAGGTCGATTCTGTTTTGATTGATGAATCACGTACTCCATTGATTATTTCCGGGGGTAAAAAACAGACTGCCAATCTTTATATCCAGGCTGATAAATTTGTTAAGACTTTAGAAGCTCCTGAATATGAAACTGATAAATTTACACATGAAAAGACTTTGATTTCAGGTGATTATGATATTGATCAGAAAACACGTCAGATCATGTTAAGTGAGGCTGGTGTGGAAAAAGCAGAAAAGTATTTTAAATTAGATAACTTGTATGATATCAACCATACTCAACTTGTCCATCATATCAATCAAGCTTTGCGCGCTAACTATATTATGATGAAAGAAGTTGAATACGTAGTTAGCGACAACCAGGAAATTGTGATCGTAGACCAGTTTACAGGTCGTATGATGCCTGGACGTGCTTATTCAGATGGTTTACATCAGGCAATTGAGGCAAAAGAGGGTGTGCCAATCAAAGAAGAAACATCTACTTTGGCAACTATTACATATCAGAACTTCTTCCGTTTATATGAAAAACTAGCAGGTATGACAGGTACAGCTAAAACAGAAGAGGAAGAATTCCTTTCTACATACAATATGCGTGTTGTTGTCATTCCAACAAACCGTCCAGTAATTCGTAAAGACATGCCAGATGAAATTTATGCCCATAAAGATGATAAATATCGTGCACTTGTTCGTGAAGTTAAAGCACTTTATGAAAAAGGGCAGCCTGTTCTGGTTGGTACGATTGCGGTAGAAACTAGTGAATTGATCAGTGAAATGTTGAAAAAAGAAGGCATTCCACATGAAGTGTTGAATGCGAAAAACCATGCTCGTGAAGCAGAAATCGTCGCAATGGCAGGGCGTCCAAAATCTGTAACGATCGCAACCAACATGGCTGGTCGTGGTACCGATATTAAATTGACAGAAGAATCACGTAAATTGGGTGGTTTAGCGGTAATTGGTAGTGAACGTCATGAATCACGTCGTATCGACAATCAGCTTCGTGGACGAAGCGGACGTCAAGGTGATCCAGGTTTCTCTCGATTCTTTGTTTCTTTGGAAGACTCTTTAATGGTTCGTTTTGGTGGCGAAAAACTTCAGAAACTATTTGAAAAAATGGGGGATGAACAAATCGAATCTAAAGCTGTTACGAAATCTATCACAATGGCGCAAAAGCGTGTTGAAGGATATAACTTTGATATGCGTAAACAATTGTTAGATTATGATGATGTATTACGTCGTCAGCGTGAAATCATCTATGCACAAAGAAATCGCATCTTAGAAAGCGAAGAAGTACATGAAATGGTACATGTGATTTTTGAAAAAACATTGGATCAAACATTACAGGCAAATATTCTGGATGAGAAAAAACAAACAGTGGATATTCCAGGTCTTTGTAAATCATTAGAGATGACAGGTTTAACAGAAGATAGAGCTATTCATGCGCAGGAATTAGAAGGCTTGAAATATGAAGAAATCAAACTTCATTGTTTGGATCGTATCTGGAATGATTATGAGAAAGAGATTGAACCTGTTAAGATGCAGTTCTTGCCATTTGAAAAAACTGTTGTCTTGCGTAATATTGATAGAAACTGGATCGAACATATTGACCGCATGGATAAATTAAGAAGTGGTATCTATTTACGTTCTTATGCACAAAATAATCCTTTGCAGCAATATGTACAGGAAGGTTTTGATATGTTTGAAGATATGAACAAACGTATCGATAGAGAAATTGCTTTCTTCTTATTAAAAGTAAGAATTCGTAGGGAGACAAAAGCGTAATGGAACTTTATGAATTAAAACAAGGAGTGACTACTCACCTGGAGAAGTTAAATTCTCTAGGTGAGTCACTTTGACTTAGCTGATAAAAAAAATCAAATTGAAGAATTAGACAAAAAAACTTTGGAAGATGGATTTTGGAACGATCAAAAGAAAGCTCAAAGTGCAATTCGAACACGTAACAATCTAAAAAATATTGTCGACAGCTATCAGGCTTTAGATGATACTTTAAAGTCTTTGGATGAAACGGCAGATGCCATTAAGGAAGTATTCGATGAAGAGCTTATGGCTTTGGCAGAAGAAGAATATGATGCTATGGCAAAAGACTTTGAGAATTTTGAAATTCAAGTGCTTTTGTCGCATGAATATGATCAAAACAATGCAATCCTAGAATTGCATCCAGGTGCTGGGGGAACTGAATCTTGTGATTGGGCCAGCATGTTATATCGCATGTATACACGATATGCGGAAAAGAAAGGCTTTAAAGTTACAGTTTTAGATTATCAACCAGGTGAAGAAGCTGGAATCAAGAGTGTTACTTTCCTGGTTGAGGGGGATAAGGCATACGGTTATCTAAAAGGAGAAAAAGGTGTACATCGTTTAGTACGAATTTCACCATTTGATTCTGGGGCGAGAAGACATACTTCTTTTGCTTCTTTGGATGTAATGCCTCAGTTCAATGATGAAATTGAAATTGAAGTAAAGCCAGAAGATTTGATCATAGAGACAAAAAGAGCATCTGGTGCTGGAGGTCAGCATATTAACAAAACGGACTCAGCTGTTCGTATCGTACATAAGCCAACTGGTATTGTTTCAACTTGCCAAAATGGAAGGTCGCAGCACGAAAACCGCGAAGAAGCGATGCGTATCTTAAAATCTAGACTTTATCAATTAGAAATAGAAAAACAAGAAAAGAAACTGGCAGAAATTAAGGGCATTCAGGCAGCCAATGAGTGGGGAAGCCAGATTCGAAGTTATGTCATGCATCCATATAGTTTAGTGAAGGATGTTCGCACAGGTTGTGAAACAAGCCAGGTACAAAACGTATTGGATGGAGACTTAGACGAGTTTATCTTTGCCTATCTAAAATCACAAATTCAATAAGATCACCTTTTAAGGGTGATCTTTTTAAAAAGTTTCATACTGTAATTAGAGAGCTAACTATATAAAATTCAAGTAGTTTTTATGAAAAAGTTTGAAAATAGAAAACGACTAGATTTTTTAGTTAGTTTTAACTTGATCTTTGAAAATGTGAATATTGGATTAAATTTAGGCACGACGAAAAGAACTTTCAAAATATGATTTTTTAAAAGTTCAGATGCATTTGTCTTATCTTAATAATGCAGGATCAAATGATTGTCCTGTTTCTAGTAAATGATAAATGATTCTAAGCAGCTTTCTAATGCAGTGACCCTGGGCACAACGGTGTCCTTTACCTTGAGAAATTTTTGATTGATAGTATTTATTGAATACAGGATTATAGTTGATTACAGGCAGTATGATTTGATACAAAGTTTTTCTAAGATATTTAGATCCCTTCTTGGTTATGGCAGTGTGCTGGGCGTTGTATTGACTCGATTCATAGTGATATGGAGCAACTCCTGCAAATTTAATGATCTGAGAAGGCTTAGAGTAATTGCCAATATCTCCTAATTCGGCTAAAATAGAAGTACCAGAGAAATGAGAAATCCCTGGAATGCTTAGGATAGGAGAGTTGTTTTTGATCGAGAACTCTTCTATTTTTTTATCTATTTCAGCGATTTGCTCTTTTATCAGTGTGATTTGACTTACCAGGTGTTTGATCTGTAAAGTTTCAACTTCAGAAGAGATTCCAATCGAATTTTTGGCGCATTCTTTTAATTGCTCAGGAGTCAATGAAATACGATTGCCTCTACCTTTGATTTCAAAACATTTGCGAAGGGTACGAATATCTGTAGAAGCGATTGCTTCAGCACTGCCAAACGTTTTAAGAAGATTCATGTAAACAACGCCATATTTAGAACCGAATAAGGTATTGAATTCAGGAAAAACAAGATCAATTGATTTCTGTAGTCGATTACAGTATATATTGAGTTCTTCCTTTAGATTATGGTGATGACGAGTAAATTGTCTTTGTTCGTATAAATCAAAACGGTCAACTTTAGTAATACGATACTGTTTCTTACGCTCAGGAGTATCTAGAACATCACAAATGGTGATTGTATCCAGTTTGTCATTCTTAGTAATGCCACCTTCCATCTTACGTGTAAGATCTGTGGTTTTAGGGTTGATCAAGGCAACCGTATATCCGTTGCTAAGAAGAAATTTTAGAAGAGCCACATGGTAATGCCCAGTGTCTTCCATACCCAATAGAATTGATTTTTTAGAATACAGTTTAAGAGAGTTGATCAGAAAAACAAATCCTTCTTTGTTGTTAGGAAAAGAAGAAGGTGAAACATTGAATTCACCAGTTTCTTTGTCCATGACACAGAAGTGATGACTGTTCTTTCCAACATCGATACCAACTAATTTCATAAATAAACATCCTTTCTTGATAAAAATTTGTGAAAATGGTTATCCACAACACTTAGACCACAAAACCTGGTTCAAAATACGAATTCAAAGACTCATCTAACTAATCACTGTTTTGGAATAAGGTGTGGTAAGAACCTCTCTAAAGTAGTCAAGCTACAGGTATAAAAAACACAAATCCACATTCACATATTCAATTTTACAAATTAACAAAACCGTCTTCAACCACGGTTATCAAAGGTTGAAAGAAGGGAGAAGTATATTGTAGATGACCAGCTAGATGGGTCAATTACAATATACCAGGGATAAAAGTACAATAATTCTATAAATTGGATTTTTTGTTGGAGGTATCGCAATGAAAAAAGAGACTAGGGAAGATTTTGATAACTAGAATTAACAGTGTAGGAGGACAAGTAGTTGTGGGAATAAAAATAGTATATGCTTATAATCGAGCTGAAGAAGTAAGTAAACTATTTACAGAATATACGGCTATGCTAATTGAAAAAGATAGTTCTTTCCAAAAGTATTTAGATATTCAAAATTATAGTGAAGAAATGGAACATTTGGAGAACAAATATGGTTTGCCTGATGGAAGATTATATTTGGTTTATTGTGATGAGAAATTAGCTGGTTGTATAGGTCTAAGAAAAATTGACAGTCAAAATTGTGAAATGAAGCGTCTCTATGTAAGGCCTCAGTTTAGAGGGCGAAAAATAGGTAATCTGTTAGTTGAAAAAATCATAGATGATGCAAAGAAAATAGGGTATTCGTACATGCTGTTAGATACACTCCCGTTCCTGAAAAGTGCAATACATATGTATAAAAAATATGAATTTTATGAAATAAGCAGTTATAATGATAGTCCTATGGATACTTCCATATATATGAAACTTAATTTAAAAATTTAGTTTAAAAAAATACTCTTGAATATTCGCAAAAAGTGATCCTTCGACTTTTCAGTATAGAATTTAAAAAGGATCAGCTTGTAATGATAGTTTGAAAGGATTAAACTTATCATATATGTTGTTGGAGGATGGAAAAATGGTAGAAGTTAGTGAAACGTTGAATGTGAGTGCGAGTGATTTCTTTGATGCGATTATTGAATCTGTTGTGTATGATGCATGTCAGGCAACAGGAAAAAATATTCGAAAGAGCCATTTAAAGAAAGGTTTTTCATACTCCAAAAAAATCAAAAATAGTTTTGGAAAGAAAGAAAATTCAAGAGTAGTTATCCAAGAATTTGAAGCTCCTTCGATTTATAAAGTGAAATTTGAAGGATCGACTGGATACGATATCATGACATATAAGATTGAATCGTTAGAAGACGAAAAGATCACTGTTAGATATTCAGAAGATTTTATCAGCGAATTTACGGTTGAAGGCAAAAGTTCTAAAATGATGGAAAAATTGAATAACAAAAGAGCACAAAGGCGAGCAAAGAAATTGTTAAAGAATATAGAAGCATATATTCAAAATAAACAGAATACAGAAGATATACAAGAAGAAGTGGAGCAATAGGCTCCACCTTTGTTTTATGATAGAATAAAAATATGAGAAGAAAACGAATACGTTATGATCGAGTGTTCTTATTGATGGTGATCTTTTTGGTTCTTGTTACTTTTTTGAGTGCTGGGATATATAGAATGTGGTTTTATCAGGCTCCACGAGATAATTCTTTGTTCTACATGGATAATGGATTTATAAATTATTCTGGTGAAGATATAGAATTGATCCACGGAATTGATGTATCTAGTCATCAAGGTGAAATTGACTGGCAAAGAGTAGCGAATACACCTGTTGAATTTGCGATGATACGTGCCGGGTATCGTGGAGGAATAGAAGGCTTGCAGCATCAAGATGAATACTTTGATCAAAATATGCAGCAGGCAGCGGCCAATGGTATTAAAACCGGCGTCTATTTTTATTCCAGTGCAATTACTATGGAAGAATTGGAGCAAGATGCCCAATTGGTATTAGATATGGTGTCTGGATATCAAATTGATTATCCAATTGCGTTTGATATGGAAATTTATGATGAGGTCAATGGACGAATTAATTCTCTTACCATGGAAGAAAAAACTTCTTTTGCGCTAAGGTTCTGTGAAATCATGGAAGAAAATGGATATCAAAGCATGATTTATGGAAACCTGGACTGGCTTTATTCCCATTTGAATTTTGAAGAGATACAAGATAAGGAAATTTGGTATGCTGCTTATCTATCCATACCGCAGATGAATGATGAATTTAGAATGTGGCAATATACCAATACAGGCCAGATTGATGGAATCTCAACAAATGTGGATATGAATGTATGGTTGGAAAGAGCTAAATAAAAACCGAGATTTTACCTGAAAATGATATGCCTCCTATCTATTTGATAGGAGGCATATGAATATCAGATCTCGTTTTTTTTTATTTTACTTTTGATAATAAATCTTCAAAATCAACTTTTTCAATTTCACCAAATTCAATCGTTACAGAATCATGATCTTTGTTAGCATATCTAGGAATGAGATGCACATGGAAGTGATTTACACTCTGTCCGGCTGCCTCATGAATGTTTGTCAATACGTTGATACCATCGCAACCTAGTTTTTCTTCTAGAACATTCGCAAGTTTTTGTGCAACTTCAAAAACATGATCTAAAGTTTTTGTTGGGCAATCTAAGAATGAGTCACAATGTTCTTTTGGAACGACAAGACAATGACCATAGCTTGTAGGGTTAATGTCAAAAAATGCAATTACCATGTCATCTTCATACAATTTGTTGCTGGGAATGTCACCTTTGACGATAGAACAGAAAACACACATATTATTGTTCCTCCTTATGAATTTTCTTTAAGATTGGATATAGAATGAATCCAAGTATACATCCTGTGATACCCTGGATGAGGTTAATAGGCATAGATAATACCGCAATCCAAAGGGATTGATTGACAAAGCTGTCGGCAATGAAATAACCAATTACCATCCAAATTGCACCTAAGGAAAAAACAAAGATTTTTGATTTAAATCTTGAAATCAAAATAGAGATAAGTAATCCTTCTATTCCTTTGATTACAAGGGTGAATAAGGCATAACTTGCATAGCCACTTACGATGTCGGCTATAGCTGAACCAACACCACCAATCAAAAATGCAAACAATGGATTGACAAAAGGGGCAAAGGCCAGGATCATTCCATCGCCACAGTTGAAATATCCTTGAAATCCATTGGGGATCTTGATTAGGAAAGTGGCACAAAATACCAAACAGATTCCTAAAGCAGATATGCACAATTCTTTTACTTGGATTTTCTTCATAATTTCTCCATTTATTATTATAATACTCTTTTAGAAAAGATGGATAAAAAAATGAAAAGCCAGGCTAAGGGGGTGCCTGACTTTTCAAAAAATTAAGGGGATAGAAAATTGTACGAACATCATTCGTACCGGCAAGGCCTTCTACTCCTTGCTTGATTAAAAGTATAACACAAGTCAATTCTAAAAATATGTGAAAATTATGTGAAAATGCGTCAAAATGATAAAAAATAGGTATTTTGTGGGGGAAAATACCATAAAAGATAGATTTTACATCCCAAAAATGGAGTTTTATTTAAAAAAATGGGAAGCAGTTGTGCAAGTATATAATCTTTCGAAAAAAATGCATTGTTGTGTGATATAATATAATCCAAATGGGGGTTTATAGAAATGATCGTAAAAACCATTCAAGAAATTGCGGATATGTTAAATTGTGATCTAGTTGGAGAAGATAAAACTTCTTTGATCCAGGGGGTTGGGATTGATTCTCGTCAGATTACAGAAAATGCCCTTTACATCCCTTTGATTGGGCAAAGAGCGGATGGGCATACTTTCATTGATTCCGTGATTCAAAAAGGAGTCAAAGCAACGTTGTGGCAAAAAGATCACACACCATATCCTGAAGATATAACGTGTATCTTGGTTGACGATACACTGGAAGCGTTACAAAATCTAGCTAAGGCTTATTTAAATACTTTATCTTGTCTGGTTATTGGAGTCACTGGCTCCAATGGCAAGACAAGTTGTAAAGATATGTTATATAGTATTTTTTCTCAAGAAAAGAAAACACAAAAAACACAAGGGAATCGTAATAATGAAATTGGGCTTCCTTTAACAGTGTTGGATCTTGATAAAGATGTAGAAGTTGCCATTCTAGAAATGGGAATGGAAAATAAGGGTGAAATTGATTTCTTAACACATATTGCACGCCCTGATGTTTCAATTATCACAACAATTGGCAGTGCTCATATGGAAAATCTTGGAGGAAAGAAACAAATTGCTCAGGCAAAGTTAGAAATTTTAGAGAATCTAAAACCAGGAGGTCTTTTCTTATATGACAAAGAAAGTCCGGAAATTCAGGAATGCCTGCTGGAGATGGATATTGATCCATCTAAACGTCTGGTTTCTTTTGGCTCTAATGGAGATATTTCCATTATTTCATCTATTGATTATACAGAAAATGGAATTGAGTTTTATTGTTCAAGTTTAACTGATAAAATCACATTAAATGCACTTGGAGATTTTCAGGCAAAAAATGCTTTACCTTGTATTTATGTGGCATTGGATCAGAAAATCTCGACATCATCAATCTTAAAAGGATTAAAAGATTTGGAAATGACGAAGATGCGTACAACGCTTTTAAAGGTTCATGATGCAAAGATCATTGATGATACATATAAATCCAATCCAGAAAGTGCCAAGGCGGCAATTGATACCTTGATGAAAGTACAGGCAAAAAAACATATAGCCGTATTGGCGGATATGTTAGATTTAGGACCAGAAGAAAACGATCTGCACGCGATGATTGGATGCTATGCAGTTGAAAAAAATGTGGATACAGTCTATGCGACGGGCCCTTTAAGTAAATATACGATTAAAGCATGTACAAATATTGAATCTAAGTGGTTTGAAACAAAGGATGAAATCGTTGAGGAACTAAAACATTTACTAAATGAAGATTGTGCAATCTTGATCAAGGGAAGTCGTGCAATGCATATGGATGAAATTGTGGATAAATTGAAGGAGATGTAAATTATATGTTGAAATTAGGTGTTGTCTTTGGTGGACAGAGTAGTGAGTATTCTGTTTCTTTACACTCTGTTGCTTCTTTTTTAAGACAGATTCATAATGAAAAATACGATATTACTATGATTGGTATCGACCAGAATGGGCAATTTTATGTTTATGATGGTTCGATTGATGATATAGAACATGATCATTGGATTCCTCAGGCTACAAAAGCTGCATGGGTTCATAAAGGAATCATGGCTTTGGATGGAAAGAATACAGTAAAAGAATTAGATTGTGTATTCCCTGTTTTACATGGAAAAAATGGGGAAGATGGATGTGTGCAGGGGTTATTGGAATTGATGAATATCCATTATGTTGGATGTGATGTAATGTCTAGTGCAATTTCTATGGATAAAGAGATCATGCATATTTTATGTGATGAAGCTAACATACCTTGCGCTGATTATGTTTGTTTAAAAGCCAATGAAGAAAATCCTTCATTTGAAATGATCCAGGAAAAGATCTCCCTACCTTGGATCGTAAAACCATGTAATGCCGGAAGTAGTTATGGTGTTCATAAAGTAGAGAATAAAGAAGAATTTGAAGAGGCTTGTAAAGATGCTTTCTTCTATGATGGCCGTGGCAAGATCTTAGTTGAAAAAGCAATTGAAGGCTTTGAGATTGGCTGTGCTGTTATGGGAAATGAAGAAGTGTTTACTGGCAGCTGTGATGAGATTCAAATTTCTGGAGGAATTTTTGATTTTGAAGGAAAATATGAGATGAAAGGGGCTGAAATCATCTGCCCTGCACGAATCGATGAAGAAACGTTTGCCAAGGCTAAGGCCCTAGCAGCTAAAACATATAAAGCTATGAATTGTTGTGGTATGGCTCGTGTGGATATGTTTGTAACGCCTCAAAAAGAGGTTATCTTAAATGAATTGAATACGATTCCAGGTTTTACCGCCACTTCACGTTATCCATCTATGATGAAAGAAGCTGGAATTGAATTCAGTGATTTAATTGATAAATTGATCGATCTAGCAATGCAAAGGACGATTTCAGCATGTTAAAGAGTTATAGCCGTGCTTGGTGTGAAATTGATTATAAGGCAATCAATCATAATTTGGATGAAATTCAAAAGCTTGTGGGAAAAACCAAAATCATGGGAATCGTTAAGGCGAATGCCTATGGTCATGGAGATGTAGCTTGTGCAAGACAAATGGCTAAGTGGGGCGTTGATTTCTTTGGTGTCTCCAGCATTGATGAAGCTTTGAATTTAAGAGAAAATGGAATTGATCAAGATATCTTGATCTTGGGATATACACCTGTTGAACATTTTCATTACTTATACGAAAAGAATATCGTACAGTCACTGATCTCTTTCGAGTATGCTCAAAAATTAAATGCATTCGCAAAAGAGAACGACGCGATGATTCGCTGCCATTGCAAGGTTGATACAGGAATGTGTAGAACTGGTATCATATATCAGGATCAAGATAAGCATATGGATCAGATCATTGCAGAATATAGATTATCTAATTTAAGTGTAGAAGGAATTTTTTCGCATTTTCCAGTTAGTGATGATCTGGGAGTGGATAGTCGTACATTTACCGAGAATCAGATTCGCTTGTTTAAAGAAGTCATTGACAATCTAAAAAAAGAAGGTATTGATTGCGGAATCAAACATATTCAAAACAGCTATGGAATTTTAAATTATATGGATCTTGGTATGGATTATTGCCGCCCTGGTTTGTTGTATATGGGTGTTACAAGTGATGATCAAATTCCTATTCTTTCGAATCCAGACTTTATTCCGATCATGTCAATCTATGCCAATGTTTCTTTGGTAAAATGGATCCAAGAAGGTCAAAGTGTTAGTTATGGGCGTAATTTTATAGCCACAAAACCAACCAAAGTGGCAACTGTATCAATTGGTTATGCCGATGGGATTCCTCGTCTTTTAAGCAATCAGGGATTTGAAGTGTTGATTCACGGTAAACATTGTAAAGTGATTGGAAATATCTGTATGGATCAATGCATGGTTGATGTAACAGATGTAGAAAATGTTAAAGAAGGAGATATTTGTTGTTTTGTTGGTCAAATGGGACAGGAAAGAGTTACGATTGATACGATTAGTCGTTTAGCCAAGACCATCAACAATGAAACGATGAGCGCTATTGCTGCTCGTGTGCCACGTTTAGAAAAGAGGTAGATTATGAAGGTGAAAAGAAAATATGCCGCAATTGATATTGCTAAATATGTTTCGGCATTATTGGTTGTATGCATTCATACATATCCGTTTTATGAAATTAGTGAAACGTTCAATACGTTTTTTATGCAGACGATATGTCGAATTGCTGTGCCATTTTTCTTTACGACTTCCGGTTTTTTCTTCTTCCGTAAATATGGAGATGATTCTGAAGAAAACACAAAGAATCTTCGCAAATATTTAATGCGCTTATTAAAAATATATTTGATTTGGACCGTAATCTATCTTCCATATACGATATGGGATCAATATCAGGCAGGATTTAGTATTCTAGGTGTTTTTTCTTACATTCGAGATTTCTTCTTAAATGGAAGTTATTATCATCTATGGTTTTTACCTGCTTTGATGCTAGCAAGTGTGATTGTCTTCTATTTATACAAAGAAAAAGGTTTGGTGTTTACTTTAAAGGTAAGTTTAGGAGCTTATTTTATAGGTTATTTGATCAATGTTTATACACCAGTCTGGGAAAGTATTCCAGGAATTAATTTCTTTTTTGCATTTTTCACAAAAACTTTAGTGACAGCACGAGATGGAATCTTTTTTGGACCTATCTTTGTGTCTTTAGGTCTTTTGTTAGCTAAAACAGGACGTTTACCATCTAGAACTAGCTTAGGAGGCTTTGTAATTAGCTTTTTATTAGTGGTAGTTGAAGTGTTGATTTATAATATGACAGGCATCTTGCGTGATTTAACGAGCATGTATTTATTCTTAGTGCCGGCAGTTTATTTCCTTGTAAATTGGCTGTTAACAATCAAGATGCCATATAAACCAATTTATAAAGTACTAAGAAATGACTCATTATTGATTTACACATCACATATTTTATTCGCAAAAATTTTATTAGCATTGATGCCAAACGCCCATATCGTTGTTTATTTTTTGACGATTGCCTTAGCGCAGGCTTTTGCAAGTCTTGTGATGTATTATAAGGGAAGATTCCCTGTATTAGAAAATTTATTGTAGCTTATGATTAGAGTATTCCAAGTAAAATGTGCTTATGAAAATGAGGTTGAAGCACAGTTGATCAAAAAACTGCATATAAAAAAAGAAGATCTTTTGGGGTATACAATACACCGCAGAAGTGTGGATGCCCGCCACCAAAAGGTCTTGTTTTCTTATGTTATAGACTGTTCACTAAAAAACGAAAAAAAAGTTTTAAAACACAAAGATGTTCAACCCTGTCCAGATGAAACATATCATTTTGTTTCCAGTGGCACACGGATAATGAATACAAGGCCAGTTGTCGTAGGATTTGGCCCAGCTGGTATGTTTGCATCATTGATCCTGGCTGAAGCAGGATATCAACCTATTGTAGTTGAGCGTGGCAGTATGGTTTCTCTTCGCAAAGAAAAAGTAGATACTTTTTGGCAAACAGGAAAGTTGGATCCAGAATGCAATGTTCAGTTTGGAGAAGGTGGTGCCGGGGCTTTTTCAGATGGGAAATTAACGACGCGTTCTAAAGATTCAAGAGCACGAAAAGTTTTAGAAGAATTGGTGGAATTTGGTGCTAAAGAAGATATCCTAATCGATGCTCATCCACATATTGGAACGGATGCCTTTTTAAAGATCATTAAGAATTGTCGTAAGAAGATCATTGATCTTGGTGGAACATTTTATTTTGATACGTGTTTAAAAGATATAAAGACAAAACAAAATAAACTGGCAGAAATTAAGATCAACGATACATGGATCCCCTGTGAAAATATGATCTTAACAATTGGGCATAGCGCAACCGATACGATTCGAATGTTACATCAAAACGGAGTTATGATGGAAAATAAACCGTATGCGATCGGCGTACGTATTGAACATAAACAAGAATATATCAATCGTGCTATGTTGAAAGACTATGCTACAGATCCTAGATTGATTCCAGCTAGATATCAGTTAACACATACAGCTTCTAATAATAAAGGTGTCTATACATTCTGCATGTGTCCGGGTGGGTATGTTATTCCTTCCAGCAGTTCTAAAGAAAAGCTTGTGGTCAATGGAATGAGTTATGCATCAAGGAGTGGAGAAAATGCAAACAGTGCTTTACTAGTACAGGTCAATGAAGAAGACTATGGAAATGAGCTTTTTGCGGGATTACAGTATCAGGAAGACTTGGAAATAAAAGCGTATCATATGGCTGGTGATTACAAGGTTTGTTTGCAATTGGCAAAAGATTATTTAGAGAATAAGGTTTCGGTTCGCTTGGATGATGTAAAACCAACTTATGCCTTGGGATATCAATTTGTCGATTTAAATGAATTGTTTGATCCAGCAATCAATCAGGCGTTACATGAAGCCTTGATTGTTTTTGAAAAACGTGTTCCAGGCTTTGTCAGCGAAGGAGCTTTATTAAGTGCTGTTGAATCAAGAAGTAGTTCTAGTGTTCGGATCATTCGTGATCATGATCTTCAATCTAACATTCAAGGGATCTATCCTGGAGGTGAAGGTGCTGGATATGCTGGTGGCATTATGACAAGTGCTATTGATGGAATAAAATGCGCAGAAAGTATTATTTGCCGATACCAAAAACATGATACAATGAAGCAGAAAACGGAGGGATGAGATGGCTTTATTAAAACCAAAATACTATGTTTCCAGTTTTGAACATATGTCGATCGAGCGTTTAAAACAACAGGGGATCAAGCTGTTATTATGCGATATTGATAATACATTGGTTTCTTATGATGAAAAACATCCAAGTCCTTCTGTTATTTCATTTATTGATCGCGTAAAAAGTTCTGGAATTGAAGTGGCTCTTTGTTCAAATGCAACCAAGGAGAGGGCAACACGGTTTTCCAAGGATCTAAATGTGTCCACAACTTATTATTTTTCCATGAAACCATTACCGAAGAACTTTATTCAAGCAATGAAAAAACATAATTTAAAAGCTAATCAGGTTGCCATTATTGGTGATCAGATGTTTACAGATATATTAGGTGGAAATCTTGCTGGACTTTATACGATATTGACTGCGCCAATCGCAGTGAAAGATAGAGGAGTTACGAAGATCAATCGTTTCTTTGAAAATATTGTATATAAAGTGTTAGAGCATAAAGGAGATTTTAAGAGAGGTGAATTCGATGACTAAATATTGTAAAGGATGTGGCGCAAAGCTGCAAAACGACGATAAAGATGCAATTGGGTATGTTCCTACACTGGATGCATCGTATTGTGAAAGATGTTTTCGAATTCGTCATTATGGAGACGTAACTATTTCCATGGCACAGAAAATTGAATCCAATCAAACGCTGGATAAGATTGCCAAAGTCAAAGGAGTAATCTTTTGGGTGGTCGATCTTTTTGCGTTTGAATCGAACATGATTTCTCGTTTGAATCAAAAATTGGATACTGATGAAATTGTTCTTGTCTTAACTAAACGTGATGTTCTACCTAAAACATTAAGTGATAAAAAGATTCTTGAATTTGTCAATCGTCGCTTAGATGAAGAAGGAATTAAAGTAAAAGATATCGTGATTTGTGGATATCTTTTAAAGCATAATGAACAGTCAAAGGCCTGCATTGATGAAATCTATTCCAAGATACAAATGTATCGTAAAGGAAGAGATATTGTCTTTATGGGGGTTGCCAATGCAGGAAAATCAACCATCTTAAATCAACTGCTGGCTATGGAAGATCTAACGACATCTAGACATCCTGGTACAACATTGGACCTTGTGCCAATTGAACAAGATGGATATACGATTTATGATACGCCGGGAATTGAAAATCATCATAGTGTATTGACTTTTTTAAATTCAAAAGATTTAAAAATGGTGATTCCAACCAAACCAATTAAGCCATTTGTTTCTCAGATTTATGAAGATCAGTCTTTTGCAGCAGCTGGGCTTGCAAGGCTGGATATCGTAGTAAAAGGAAAAGCCAGTGTAGTTGGTTATTTCTCACGCTCTTTATCGATTCATAGAGGAAAGTTGGAAAATGCGGATAATCTTTGGAACAAACATTTAAATGAAATGCTGGTTCCTTGTCTAGATACTTCTATGTTGACAATGCATACATTCCAGGCACCAAAAGTAACAAATGAAAAATTGGATGTCGTGATCCATGGACTTGGATGGTTTTGTATAAGTGGACAGATTCAAGATGTTTATGTCCGTGTTCATAAAGGCATCAATGTTACATTCAGAAAGGCGATGATCTAATGTTAAATAATAAAGATAAAAAATATTTACGAAAATTAAGCATGTCATATAGACCTCTTTTCCAAATTGGAAAAGATGGTATCAGCTATAATTTGATCAAAACAATCAGTGATTCTTTAGAAGCTCATGAGCTTGTCAAATGCAATCTGTTACAGACATGTCCAATTGATACAAGAGAAGCGGCTATTGAGTGTGCCAGCAATACTCATAGTGAGATCGTACACATTGTAGGACATACATTTGTATTATATCGTCGCTCTAAAGAAAACAAGCTGGGGCTTAAAAAATGAGAATTGCGATCATAGGAGGGTCTTTTGATCCAATTCATTATGGCCATATCCATATGGGACTGGAGTCAATCAAACAATTGAAGGTGGACGAAGTCTGGTTCATGCCTACGAAGATCACGCCACTAAAAGATCGTGAATTAACAAGCGTTGAAGATCGTGTGTCTATGATCAAGCTTGCGATTGAACCATATGCCAATTTCAAACTTTGTACACTGGAGTTAGAGCGTGAAGAGAAAAGTTATACAATCAATACATTAAGAGAATTAAAGAAACGATATAAACATGAATTCTATTGGATCATAGGCAATGATCAACTTGAACAGTTTAATCGCTGGAAGGACCCAGAAAAACTCGTCAAGATGGCTCAGTTTGTTTGTTTTGATCGAGACCATATGTTGACAAAGACATCTTATGATATTAAAAGATTACATATGGAATGCATGCCGGTCTCTAGTTCTGAGATTCGTATGGGAAATAAATTGAATTATTTACCATCGAAGGTTTTAGATTACATATATGCGAATAGGTTATATGTTAAAGAATTTGTAGCCAGCCGTGTACCTGAACATCGTTATAGGCATTCACTATCTGTTGCCAACCTTTGTGAAGAATTTGCCCGAAATAATGGTTTGGATGTCAATGTAGCGTATTATATTGGGTTATTTCATGATGTATGCAAGGCAATGCCTAAAGATCGAATGTTATGCTGGATCAAGGCTATCTGCCCAGAAAATGAAAAATATGCTCCTCCAGTATGGCACGGTTTTGTAGGGGCAGAAGTTGTAGATCGCATCTTTTATATCAAAGACTGGCGCATTAAAAATGCTATTTATCATCATGTGCTTGGAACAAGTACAGATCCATACGCAATGGCGGTTTTCTGTGCAGACAAATTAGATCCGTTAAGAGACTATGATACCAGTAAAGGTATCCAGCTTTGTAAGCAAGATTTATATAAGGGCTTTTTAAAAGTAAAAGAAGATAATGAACGATATCTTCAGAAAGGAAAGTAAAGTGGAATTTAAAGAAATCGTATTAAAGGCAATTAGCGAGAAAAAAGGGTTTGATATTAAAGAATATGATACACGTAGTTTGACTCCATTTATGGATAGCATGATTGTTGTAAGTACGACCAATATTCGTCAAAACAATGCAATAGCGCAGAATATTAAGGATCGTTTAAAGGAGAATGGATTTGATGGTACGATTCGTATCGAAGGAAATGCCGATTCAAAATGGCTTTTGATCGATCTAAAAGAAATTGTTGTACAGCTGTTTGTCAAGGATGAAAGGCAGGTGTATCAGCTGGATCGTTTGTATCGAGATGTTCCAGTCATTGAATATGATTTATGATACATTAGCGCAATATTATGATGCCTTAGTAAAAGATGAAGAGGCATCCAGAATGTGGGTGGATTGGATTGAATCCAAATGCAGTCCCTGCGATGTGCTTGAACTGGCCTGTGGCAGCGGAGAAATTACCGAAATGCTGGTACAGGATGGTTTTGATGTTTCTGCCCTTGATCTTTCTGATGAAATGATCGAACAGGCAAAACAAAAAGATACGGATAATAAGATTCAATTTTATTGTCAGGATATGAAAGATTTATCTAATTTTTCTAAGTTTAGTGCAATCTTTTGTCTTTGTGACAGTTTTAATTACCTGCTTGAAAAAGAAGAGGTTTCTAAATTTTTTAAAGAGGTCTCTGACCATTTAAAAGATCAAGGATATTTTTTCTTTGATACTCATTCACTGGATCGCCTGGAAGAGTTTGAAGATGAGTTTAATGAAACAGGCTCTTTTGAAGACTGTGATTATCAATGGTCGATCATGAGTGAAGATGATCTGATCTATCAGGATTTTGCGTTTTATTTTCAGGAAGGACATATTGTTCAAGAACATCATATTCAAAGGGTATATGATCCAGTCTGGTTAGAAAAAGAATTATCAAAACACTTTAATATTCTTTCCATTAAAACAGATTTTGATCTTGAAGGAATTCAGGAAGGCGAAAAGTATTTTTATATTTGTCAAAAGAAATAAGGGATATATATGATTATAGGAATAGCTGGAGGCAGTGGTTCAGGAAAGACAACTTTTACCAACGCTATAAAAGAAATGTTTAAAGAAGATGTTTTGATCATCCGTCATGATGATTATTATAAAGATAATTCAAATTTGAGTTTTGAAGAAAAAAAGCATATCAATTATGATCACCCAGGTGCATTGGAAACGGATTTATTGGTGGAACATGTAAAACAATTAAAAGATGGTCAACCGATTGAAAAACCACTATATGATTTTTCGACTCATGATCGAAAAGGCAGTGAAATGATTTTTCCTAAAAAGATCATTATTTTAGAGGGTATCCTTATATTAGAAAGCGAAGCATTAAGGAACTTGATAGATATAAAAGTTTATGTAGATGCGGCAAGTGATGAAAGAATTTTACGGCGGATTCTTCGGGATACAAAAAAACGAGGTAGAACTCTTGAAGATATATGCGATCAATATTTAAAAACTGTGAGACCTATGCATGAAAAATATGTTGAGCCTACAAGAAAATATGCGGATATCATTATAAATGGTGGGATGAATAAAATGGCTCTTGAGTTAATCAGGACAAAAATAGAGTCAGTTTTACAGGAGGAAGTATGATTGGAATTTTAGCAGCCATGGATACAGAAGTAGAAGCTATCAAAAATATCATGGAAATAAAAAAAGAAGAATTGTATCAGGGAATGAATTTTACCTATGGTACAATTGAAAATAAAGAAGTCGTTTTATGCAAATGTGGCGTAGGAAAGTGCCTTGCGAGTATGAGTGCTACTTTGTTATGTACAAAAGAAAAACTGTCTGCTTTGATTAACGTTGGTGTTGCCGGTGGTTTGAAGGAAGATCAAAATGTATTGGATATTGTGATTTCAGATAAAATAGTTCAGGCAGACTATGATACCTCTCCTATTGATGGGGATGATGGTATTGGGCTTGTGTTTGAAGCGGATGAAAAACTTAAGGAAACGTGTATCGAAGCTGCCAAAAAGGCAAAAATCACCTATCATGTTGGAACAATAGCCTCACAAGATATATTTATGGCAAGAAAAGAAGACTATGATAGATTAATGACAAAATTTGCCGATTCAGCTTGTTCAGAGATGGAAGGTGGAGCTATAGGGCAGATTGCTCATGTTTTCAATGTTCCCGTGTTGATCGTTCGCTCTTTAAGTGATGTCGTAGATCATCATGATAATCCAATGGAGTTTACAACATATGCTCAAATTGCATCGAAACAAGCTGCAACTTTGATCAAAGAGATGATGAGATCCTAAGGGATCTTTTTTTTTCAGATTAATTTAGGGGATTGTTGGTATGATCGTAAAGTATAAGTTCATAAGAGAATCTTACAATTTGTGTCAGAAAATATCCTGTTATTCTTAAAAACTGACCACTTATTCTTATGTTCTTGATACATCAAAATCAGTTGACTATGATAGTACGCGTTAGAAAGTAAGGCGATGATCATGATTTTAAAGAATATCTCCGAGGAGGAATTTAGTGATTTTTATGAGAATTTTGAACAAAAATGTTTTTGGCAATCAGTTTCAATGGCTCATTTTGAGTCTTCTCATGGATGGAGCATTCATTATTTAGGCTTTTATGATGAGGATGTGATTCGTGCAGCTACAATATTAATTTCTAAAAAAGTTATGGGTAAGTATGCTCTTTTTGAGGCGTTACGTGGTTTTTTGATTGACTATGACGATCTTGATTTAATGGATGCATTTTTAAATGAGTTAAAAAAATATCTTCATGCGCATAATTGTTTATATATGAAGATCGATCCATATTGTGAATATCAGCCTCATGATAAAGATGGGAATGCCATAGAAGGCTATAGAAGAGATGACTTGATAGATTTGTTTGAAAAACATGGTTTTATTCATCAAGGATTTCGTAATGGATCGGATAATAATTATGAACCGCGTTGGATGTCTATACTGCCATTGGAAGGCAAAGATGAAGAGGATATTTTAAAAAAATGTGATTCAAAGACTCGACAAAATATTGTCAACACACAAAAAACCGGCCTAAAAATAGACCGTCTAAATAAATCGGAGCTATATCGCTTGCAAGATATGGTTTCCACAACTGGCAAGCGGCGTCATTTTCTAAATCCAGATCTTTCGTACTATACCGATTTTATGACAAGTTTTCATGAAAATATGCAGGCATATTGTGTATATTTGGATACAAAAGATTACTATGAGCGTTACAAAAAGAATTATGAAGAACTTATAAAAGAAAAAGAACATATATACAAGCTGATTGAGGAAACAGATTCCAAAAAGAATCGTTCAAAATTAAAGAATTGTGAGAACAAAATCACAGCGGCTTTGAAACGAATTGATGAAGCTAAAAAACTTAGAGAAGAGTATGGCGATAAAATTGATTTAGCAGCTGCCATGTATGTTATTACTGATCGTGAAATTGTATATTTATTTAGTGGATCTAATGATACGTTTAAACATTTTAAAGCAGCCTATGCTTTGCAGTGGTATATGATCAAATATGGTATTGAGCATCATATCAAGCGCTATAATTTTTATGGCATTAGTGGAATTTTTTCACCTGAAGATGAAGAATATGGAGTATATCTTTTTAAAAAGGGTTTTGATGCAGATGTTATCGAACTTATAGGAAATTTTGAATATATAGATCGAAAAAGAGCATATACAGTTTATGAAGATCTAAGAAGAATCAAGCATCTTGTACGTAAATAATATCTTTAGATCCAGTAAGGGATTTTTGGTAATTAAGGATAGTCTTGGAGACTTCCTGCATCATATCATACATTCGACTGACTTGATTAGAGAAGATAACAAGAATATAGTCTCTTCCAGGAAGATAAACAATTCCTCCATCGTGATATAACAGATCGGCTGCGCCTGTTTTATGGGCGAATTCAATGCCTTTATCTAAACCAGCTTGGATCTCGTCACGGTCTTCACAAGCTTTTAAGATGGAAATCATGTCTTGGCAGGCTTTGTCGGATATGATTTCTTTTTTATATAGTTTTTCAAAAAGAATACCAACGTCTTTTGGATTGGATGTGTTGGCACCTCCATCAGTAAAGAAGTTTTCACCAGGAAGAAGTCCATGGTGAAGTTCTGTGTTTTCTAAGCCTAGTTCAATGCACATCTGATTGATTTGATAAAGGCCAAAGATTCCATTGCCGCCACCAAGTAGAGCAGCTAAATTATTGTATGCTGTATTGCTGCTAATGGTGATCATCTGCTCGATTTCGTTGGCATGAGCAGCATGATCTATATTACCATTCTCGATTTCTTGAAAGATCTTAATTAGAGCAGGTACTTTGATCATGCAGCAAGGATACATATTTTTAGGATTAATATAAAAGGATTGCTCGGTGCGTAAATCTTTAAAATATACAGAAATATCACCATCATATTTTGATAAAACTTTTTGTACTTGCGACTGGATTTCTTCAATGTCAAAATCTACTTCTTGTTTGGTCTTTTCTCCGTTTTTATCGTAATAATCTAGATGCAGTTGTCCATCTTTTGAAAATGCTACATAAGTATCTTTTGCCATTTTTCCATTTTTATCAAAATAGTATGTATGATCATTAATGGTTTGAAAACCATATAGTTTATGACCTTTTTGATCATAATAATATGTATTTGTTTTATGTGTCACAAATCCCCTTGTCATAAACCCGGAGTCTTCATTAAAATGATATTCTTTACCATCAATTTCAAGGTTTCCATGATATAAGTGTCCGTTTTGATCCACATAAACCATGATGGCATCTGAAAAAGGTAGAATTTGTACAAACCCTCTTTGATTGGATAACCAGATACAAAAGACAAGGACTATAATTGAAAAAATTCCGATAGATAAATAAATTTTCCCAATAAAATCTAAATGTAAAAACTTTTTTTGCAACATGAAAGAGACCTCTTTAAATATATATTACTATATTTTTTTATTATTGCATCTAAAATTGAGATGAGTGGTCTTGTTTTGCGCTTAACAGGTTTAATAATCACCACCCTCTACACCAAGATACTCTTCAAGTGTTAGACCAGACTGGTATATATTTACTGCCTCATCACCTACATATCGTACATGCCAAGGTTCTGCCATATAGCCAGTTATGCTTTCTTTACCACTTTGATAACGAACGATAAATCCATATTTATGAGCATTTTGAGCTACCCATTGAGCTTCATTAGGACTTTCCAACAGAGCGCCATTTGGTTGTATCAAATCAAAAGCCAACCCGGTTTGATGTTCAGAATATCCAGGTCTTGCTGAAAATGTATCAGCGCTTGCCTGACCGTATGAGTTAACATAATTTTGATAAAGAGAACTTTGATATTGATAACTACGATATCCACTGTAGGAATTGCTGATTGAAAGCCCAAGACTTTGCATGTCGGCAATCATTTTTTGAAGTTGAGATAAAGCCGTTGGATCTTCTTGAGATCCATAGTTTGCAGGTAAAGGATGTTTCTTATTCACGATAAGAATGCCGTTTACATAGTATGGCTCAATGGTAGTTTGAGGTGTTGAAGGATTATTTTGATTTTGTTCGGTTGAATTATTTTGATTAGAAGAAGTATCATTTTGATTTTCTTCATTTTGAATAACTATATTGAATTCTTTTGAAGTAGAATTATTGTATTTATCTGTAGCCTTGATTTTACCAACATAGGATCCAGGTGTAGTAAAATCAACTTCTTGTGTATCAAAGCTTAAAGTACATTCACTTAAATCTTCTACAGTAAAATGCTTAGAAAAATCATAACTGCTATCATTGAGAGCTACATCTATAGGATCTGAAGAAGCAGTTATTTTGGGCTTTGTTGCATCTTTTACTTTGATTGTTAATGATTTTGAATGATCAATCAAAGCGTGATAGGATAAAGCGACTTTGTAAGTTCCTACAGCCGGATAATCTTTATCGGGTTCATTTTTAATCTTGGAAGTATCAATGCGAATGTTACTTGGTTCAATGAAAGATGAATTAAACAATTCTTTTGTATTAATATTTATGGACTTTCCATATTCCATTGTATAAGATGTTTGTTTTAAGGAAGGCATGGAAAAATAGATTGCCAAAGCAATGAGAACTATACAACTAGCTGTGCCTGCACCAATATAAATTTTAGTATTTTTCTTCATAGTATCCCTCTATTCTAAAGTGAATAATTTTGTTTCGTATGTATAGAATAAACTTGACATTTCTTTAAAAAAGTCTTTTTTATTTGAAATCTGATCGGTGAATAATACAAGAATATAATCTTTATCAGGAATGTACACGATACCACCATCTAGATATAAATCATAAGCCCATCCCGATTTATGCGCGAATTCTACAGTATTTGGTAATCCTTGCCAAATGGCTCTTTGATCTGAACATTGTTTTAAAAGATTGAGCATTTGATCACATGCAACTTTTGAGATAATCTTTCCTTGATACAGCAAGTCAAATAATAAGCCAATGTCGCTAGGGCAGCTCATGTTTGATCCATTGTCACTAAAATAGATATCACCGGGTGATAAACTATGATGAAGCTGCGTGTTCTGCAAGCCTAATTGCATCATATATGTATTTACGACTTGTAATCCTTTGATTCCGTTTCCATTTCCTAGCATGGATATTAGGGCATTATAAGATGTATTATCACTGTGAATGATCATGTTTTCTAGATAAGTCTGACAGGAATCATATTCCAATAAACCTTGATCTATATAGTTATAGACTGTAACTAAAACGCAAACTTTGATGATCGAACATGGATAGAATGTATTATCATTGATGGAAATCTCTTGTTGTGTCCTTAAATCTTTAAAATACAAGCCGACATTTCCTCCGTATTTATTAATGATCGCTTGAGCCTGCTTTAAAAGTGTATCTTCATCGATTAATAATTGTCCGTCTTCATTGAATATTTTTTCTTTGTATTGATTTGTTACCATTTTTCCATCCTTGTCAAAATATGATATCTGGTCGTTTTCGTTCATGGAAACTTTCTTAAATTGATTCTTAATTTGTTTTCCATCTTCATCAAAATAGTAAAAATCATCTTCAATTCGATATAATCCTTTTACCATGGTGCCATCTTCTTTGAAATAGTAGGTATTGTCATCTTTTTCAGTAAATCCTGTCTGCATGATGCCGGTTTCTTTATTAAAATAATAGGTTTGGTTTTCTATAGTTTGAAATCCGTAAAGTAAGTCGCCTTCTTTTGTCCTGTAGACAATCTGATCACGACTAAATATATTTTTTGGAACAAACCCGGATCTAGAAGAAACAAATTTAAAAGAAACAAGAAAAATACAAAGTAACAAAATTATAATTATGATTTTTTTCTTCTTTCTCATTGTATCACCGGCTTTATCTTTACTTATATAATAAACTTATTTTAGGCTGCATAGTATAAAAAAAGAACAAGAGGTTAAAAAAATGGCACAACTGGAATTATGTCTTATAACTAATTATTATTTTAACATAAATACAAATATGAACTAGATGAATGTGTTTCATCAAAAATGTTATTGGATCAGGCATGTGTTTATGATTTTTTGTTTATGGATATAGAATTGGGTTCAGAAAATGGAATTGATCTTGGATTAAAAATTCGTAAGAAGCATAAGAATTGCCATATTATTATTACATCAAATTATACAAAGTATTTAATTGATGGGTATAAGGTAAAGGCAGATCGATATTTATTGAAACCAATTAGTCAGGAACTATTTGATAGTGAAATGGCACCGGTATTTCGTGAATATTATGCAGAAAACACAACCATCTATGATGAAAAGATTTCGCGATATTGAATTCGTTTGAATGATATTGTGTATATTGATTTTTTTGATAAAAATTCATATTTGGTATTTGATAATGGGAAGAAATTAAAAACTCCATATCCTTTATATTATTGGGAAGAAAAATTATCCAAAGAATATTTTGCGAGATGCTACAAAAGTATATTGGTGAATTTAAACTATATAGATACAATCGTAAAAAACGATATTATTTTAGTGAATAAACAAAAGGTTCCAGTTTCAAGATTTTATCGTAAACAGTTTGAAGAAAAGTGGTTAGAAAATATTCAACGAATGTTATAAAATTGTATATATGAAAGAGATCATCCGAGATTTTTGTCAAGGCATCTATGATGCAATGTGTTCAAATCGAGAATTTATTGAAAAATATACATTTGAAGATCTTTTTGAGATTGTCTTAAAAGCTTTTTATGCTCTAGTGCTTAAGGTGCTTACCTTGGCCTTAGGTATTATCGCTTGTGTTTTGGCTGCCGTTAAACTAAATATTAATTTTTATACCATATTTTGGGTCGGAATTACGCTTTGGCTTTGTTGGTTTATGGCAGATAGAGATCTTAAAAAAGCTGCTGCTTTGATACGAGATATTTCCAATCTAAATGAAAAGCCAAAAGAATGATCAAAAGATCATTGTTTTACTTGAAACCATATATAAAAAATGATTTAATATCTGTGCACATTATCAAGAGATGGGTTAGAGAGTTAGCTCAAAGATCCCACACCAACCTGATTTTAAAATTAAGGTGGTCCCGCTAACAACGATAAGAAGTATAAATAATTACAACATACTTCTTAGAGTATGTTTTTTTTATGATATGATATGTGTAAGGAGGAAAAAATGAAAAACTATATTTTCACTAGTGAGAGCGTTACAGAAGGACATCCAGATAAGGTATGTGATCAGATTGCGGATGCAATTCTGGATGCAGCCCTTGAACAGGATCCATATTCAAACATGGCGGTTGAATGTACGATCAAAGATGATTTTGTGTTGATTTATGGAGAAGCGAATACAAAAGCAGATATTGATTATGCAGCGATTGCGTTGGCAACGATCAAAAAGATCGGATACGAAGAAGAATATCATGTTCATGTTGTTGTAAACCAACAAAGTCCTGAAATTCACAATGCGGTAAACCGTGATGATGTTTGCGCAGGTGATCAGGGAATCATGTTTGGTTATGCATGTGATGAAAGCAAGGAATATATGCCTTTGCCAATTTACTATGCGCATAAGTTAGCTATGCAGTTGACAAAAGTAAGAAGAAACAATCCTAAATTAAAACCAGACGGAAAAACACAGGTATCTGTTGAATATGAAAACGATGAAATCAAACGTATTGATACGATCGTTGTTTCTACGCAACATGCAGCGGATGTTTCACAAGAAGAAATCAAAGAAATCATCATGAATGATGTCATTAAACCATGCATCAATGAGAATTTATTGGATGAAAATACAAAATACTTTATCAATCCAAGTGGTAGCTTTGTTGTAGGTGGATCTTTTGGGGATTCTGGAACAACAGGACGTAAAATTGTATGTGATACATATGGTGGACGCGGACGTATTGGAGGGGGATGCTTCTCTAGTAAAGATCCAACGAAAGTAGATCGTAGTGCAGCTTATTATTGCCGCTATGTAGCTAAAAGTATCGTAGCAAACAAATTAGCACGTCGAGCAGAAGTACAGGTATCTTATGCGATTGGTAAAAAAGAACCGATTTCGCTTTGTGTAGACACATTTGGAACAGGAAAGTTTGAAGACGAAAAGATTCTTGAAATCATCGAAAACAACTTTGATTTCAATGTTGATAATATCTTGAAAGAACTTGATCTAAGAAAACCAATCTACCGTAAGACAAGTTGCTATGGTCATTTTGGGGATCCACAGTTCTCATGGGAGAAGATAAAAGAGTTAAAATTCTAGGAAGGAAAGAAGTATGAACACTACATTAGTAATCATGGCAGCAGGCATTGGTTCTCGTTTTGGAGAAGGTATCAAACAGCTTGCCAAAATGGGACCAAATGGAGAAATTATCATGGATTACTCTATTTATGATGCCAAGGAAGCCGGCTTTAACAAGGTCGTATTTATCATTCGAAAAGACATTGAAGAAGAATTCAAGAGCGTAATTGGAGATCGTATTCAAAAACACATTGATGTTGAGTATGTTTTCCAAGATATCAATGATGTTCCAGAAGGGTTTTCTGTACCAGAAGGACGTACAAAACCATGGGGGACAGGGCAGGCAGTTTTATGTGCTAAAGAAGTAGTTAAAGATCCTTTTGTTGTCATCAATGCAGATGATTATTATGGAAAAGAAGCATACAAGAAATTACATGACTTTTTAGTTTCTAATGAAAAGCTTGATGCGAAATATACTATGGGTATGGCTGGTTTTGTCTTGAAAAATACTTTAAGTGAAAATGGAACAGTTACTCGTGGTATTTGTAAAGGCGAAAACGGATTGTTGAAAACCGTTATTGAGACAAAAGGAATCAAAGAAGAAAATGGCAAGATCTTATGTGATGATCCTGAAGTAGAAGCTTGGGTAAAACCAGAAGATCTTGTATCAATGAATATGTGGGCAGCTTATCCAGATTTCATTGATTATTTAGAACAGGGCTTTAAAGAATTCTTATCAAATATCGATGATGATCCAATGAAAAAAGAGTACTTATTACCAATTATCGTAAATGGTATGTTAGAAGAAAAGAGTGTGCAAGTTAAGATTTTGGAAACAAATGATCGCTGGTTTGGTGTGACATACAAAGAAGATAAAGAAGCCGTACAAAATTCGTTCAAAGAATTGATTGAAAAAGGTGTTTATCCAGAAAATCTTTGGAATGATTAATAGAAGAGCTTGGTTAAGACAAGCTCTTTTTTATGCTATTTCCATAAAAATGTAAACGGTAACGGGTTTATAATGTGTGAAATTGTCAAAAATACTGGACTTTTTTAGAAGATTATTGTAAGTTTCTTAACTGTGTGTTTTGAAAAATACACAAAGAAACAGAAAAAAGTACCAGGAGGCAAGAAATTATATGATAAAAAAAATCACTAAAACTGTTCTCGCTACCGGATTATTTTTGAGTTTTACAGCGGGAAATACTGCTGTTTTTGCAAGTACAAAAAGTGATGCTGAGGTTAAATTGCCGATTTCATTAACAGAAGCGGCTTATCAAGATGAAGAATCACTGATGGAAATTGTTCATAATTCTTTTGATGAAGAATTAACCGGATTAAAAGTAACAAACACGACAAAGTCGAGTGTTGAGATGGAATCCGATGATTACATGATTGAGGCTAAGGGAATCAATTTGGATAAGACAGGCTTGCAGAATGTTTCTTTGACTTTAACAAAGAAAGCCGGCAAAAATCCATTGCCAATTGAATTACCGGTTACTGCTCAACAAGTCAGTACAACTCCAGAGACTTCTACAAAAACAGTAATTGTAGATGTTAAAGACGTAGTTGCTCCAACGATCGAAACAGAAGAATCATTTGTGACTGATCAGGGAGTTAGCTTAGATCTAGCAAGTCAGATCAGCGCAAGTGATGATAAAGATGAAACAGTTGAAGTATCTTTAAATGGAGATGTTGATTACAACACAATCGGGTCCTATCAAGTGGAAGCAACCGCTACAGATAAAAGTGGAAACACAACAACAAAAATAGTGACTGTCAATGTTGAAGAAAATTTTTATGACAAGATTGCTTCTGCTGCATTGGCTCAATTAGGTGTTTATCAAGATTGTACGATGTTGGTAACAAATTCTTTGAAGGCTGTAGGAATTAATTTCCATGGATCACCGGCTGCTTACTTGTCTTTGGGGACTGTTACAGATAATCCAGTGCCTGGAGATATCATCGTATACAGTGGTCATGTAGCAATCTATATTGGAAATGGCCAGGCTGTGCATGGTGGATGGTTAGGAAATCAAACTGTCGTTTCAACCGTTGAATGTGACAGACCGTTTATTGCCTATGTGCATGTAACAAAATAAGCGCATGATGCGCTTTTTTTATTGACTTTTGTACTATAGAAGACTAAACTATCTTTTAGTTTACAAGTAAACTAATGGAGGCGTTATGAAAAAGAATGTGGAAAATTTGCTGTCATCATTTGCTAAGATTCGACGCTTTTATGCCAATGAATTACAAAATAAGCTAGAAAAGGAAAATCTTACACCTAATGAGATTTCAATATTGATCTTACTATCCAATAACCCTTCAGTCACGACAAGTTCGCAGCTCGTTTATTTTTTACAGGTATCTAAAGGATTGGTGAGTCGAAGTATTGATGGTTTAGTGAAAAAAGGATTGATTCAATGTGTACAGGACGATAAAGATCGTAGAGTTCAAAGGATTGTATTAACTCCAGCATCGAAAACTATAACTATAAAAATCACAAATGAAGTTAGAAAAATTAATGATCGGATTTTAAAAGATATTTCAGAAGAAGAGATTATTCAGATGGAGAGCACGATATCAAAGATTATCGATTGTTTTGAATCAAAAGGAGGAAGGAATGTATGAAGTTAACAATGTCAAATGAAGTGGATTTAGGTAAAGAATCTGTTAAGAAACTATTCTGGATCTTAGCTTTACCAGCTATTCTGTCTCAGGTTATCAACGCTTTATATAATGTGGTTGATCGTATGTATATTGGACATATTCCTGAAATAGGATCAGCGGCATTGACGGGAGTTGGGGTTTGTTTTCCAATTATTATGATTATCAGTGCAACAGCGTATTTGTTTGGTGTTGGAGGCGCACCACGCGCAAGTATTTTTATGGGGAAAAAAGATAATAAAACAGCTGAAAAGATATTAGGGAACTGCTTTATTTCTTTAGTGATCGTTGCTTTGATAATAACGATCATTGTGTTAATTTTTAATGAACCATTGTTATATTTGTTTGGAGCCAGCGAAAATACGATTGGTTATGCAAGAAGCTATATTTGTATTTATGCAATTGGAACGATTTCTGTCATGGTAACACTTGGACTAAATGCATTTATCTCGGCACAGGGCTTCTCAAAGATAAGTATGCTGACGGTTCTTATTGGTGCGGTTACTAATATTGTTTTAGATCCAATCTTTATTTTCGTGTTTAACATGGGAGTGAATGGAGCGGCATGGGCGACAATTATTTCACAGACAATTAGTGCAATTTGGGCTTTTCAGTTCTTATTATCAAAGAAAACAGTACTCCGTCTAAGAAAAGACTGTATGAAAATCGAAAAGGATATCCTTGTTCCGTGTATCGGCTTAGGTGTAGCTCCATTCATTATGCAATCAACAGAGAGCGTTTTAGTGTTGTGCTTTAATTCTTCTTTATTGGCTTATGGTGGAGACCTTGCTGTTGGAGCTATGACTATTCTTTCTAGTGTTATGCAGTTTGCAATGTTGCCTTTGCAGGGAATGACACAGGGTGGACAACCAATTATTAGTTATAATTATGGGGCAGAAAAGCTTGATCGTGTAAAGAGTGCCTTTAAATTACAGTTAATGGCTTGCTTTATCTATGCTTTAGCGTTGTGGTTATTGGCAATGTTTGTTCCTTCTTTATTTGCGATGATTTTTACATCTGATCCAGATTTAGTTGAAATTACATCATGGGCTTTGCGAATTTATTTGTTCGCGATCCCAATGATGGGAATACAAGTTGCTTGTCAACAAACGTTTATTGCCTTTGGAAATTCAAAAACAAGCGCATTTTTGGCAATTTTCAGGAAACTAATTGTCTTGATTCCTTTGATTTATATTTTGCCAATGATTTTAACAGATAAGGTGTTTGCAGTTTTTTTAGCAGAACCAATTGCAGATACGATTGCAGCTGTCACAACGGCGACACTGTTTTATATAAGTTTGAAAAAAATGATTAGAACTAAGAATCAGGGATAATTACCTGGTTCTTTTTTTTTGAACAAATATGAACGAAAATGGACAAAAATGAATAAATATGATTGATTTTGTGCTGCCTAGGTGCTATATTGAAGATGACAAGAAAAGAGGGTGGATCTTATGGCTAGAATTAATATTGATGGTGCTCAAAATGTGGAAGTTTCCATTAAAATTCCATGTGAAAAAACACCTTTGGAACAGTTGGAAATCATGGAAGCTTATACAAAAGCCCACCAGGAATCAAAAGATGAAGATAAAGCGGTTCGTGAATTAAATTGTCTTAAAACAATTTTCCCGCGATTGTTCAGAAGCATAGAAGAAAACGATTTGATTGCTGGAAGACTTGATTTTTTGCCTATTGGATTTGGTAGTGTAACTAGTATTGGCGGTGTTGGTCATTATTGCGTATTTCATAAATTAAGAGCGTTTAAAGATACTTTAGAAGATGAAGAATTAAAAAAAAGAGTGGATGTTTTGTATGATTATTGGCAGGATAATGATGTAAAATCAATTTACTGTCAAGATGTATTGAATGATACAACAACAGGGCGGTTTATTGATTGTAAGTATCCATTTATGGCGACTGCCAGATTGAGCGGGATGATGTTGGATTATAAAAAGCTAGTGAGGTTAGGTGTAAATGGATTGATTGATTTGATCGAGAAAAATGAATCCAATACATTTATGGAAACCTGTCTAAAAACGATGTATCTTTTCAAAGATGTCATTCGCAGACAAATTGAATTGGTAAAAGATGCCATCGAAAAGACACAGGATGAACAAAGATTAAAGGATCTTCACCTTATGAAAGAAGACTTAGTTTATATTTTGGATCATAAGCCAGCTACCTTCCATCAGGCTCTACAATTATTCTGGCTATATGCTCTATGTGCAGGATGCATCAATTATGGTCGTATGGATATTGTCTTAGGCCCATATCTAAAACATGATATCGATACTGGTTTGATTGATGAAGATGAAGCTTATTGTTATGTTAAATCGTTATGGACTATGATCGAAAATCGAAGAACGACGGTAAATGGCCGTATCATTGTAGGTGGTAAGGGTAGAGAAAATGTAGAAGCTGCCGATCTATTCTGTAAGATTGCCTTAAGAGCATGTAAGGATACTCGTTATGTTGAACCACAATTTACACTTCGTTTTGATCATACAACTCCTGATTACATCATGGATATGGCTTATGAATGTATTGCATCTGGGGCAACTTATCCAACTTTATATAATGATGAAGTTAATGTACCGGCTGTCATGTATGGTATGAGAGTAGATGAAAAAATTGCTGAACAATATATCCCATTTGGATGCGGTGAGTTTGTCATTCAGGGGAAAAGTGTTGGTACTCCTAATACATTATTGAACTTGGTTAAGATCATGCAGCTTGCATTAAATGAAGGATATGATCCAATGGATCATGTTTATAAGGCTGGTCCAGTTAAAGTGGATCCAATTGAATCCTTTGATACATTCGATAAATTCTACGATCAATATAAAGCTTTACTGGATTATTACTTTGATTTAAGTGTATATGCACAAAAACACAGTTATGAAGTTATGAATCAGGAAGTCAGCTTCTTATTTACATCTATTTTAATGGATGATTGTCTAGCTAGACAAAAGGCATTATTAGATGGTGGTGTTGAAATTCTTGGTGGTACCAATGAAACATATGGAAACATTAATGCCAGCGATGCCCTTTATGCGATCAAAACATTGGTATACGATCAGAAAAAGTATACTCTAAAAGAGTTGAATGAAGCGACATTGCATAATTATGTCGGCTATGAAAAGCTTCGTAAAGAAATTCTGGCTTTGCCTAAATATGGCAATGATATTGAAGATGTTGATGAAATGGCTAATGATTTATATGAATATGTCGCAAAAAATATTCGTCAACGTGGTATTGATGAAGGCATGGGTTATTATTTGATCGTAATCTCAAATAACCAGACCAATACTGACTGGGGACATCAAACAGATGCAAGTTTGGATGGAAGATTAAAAGGTATGTATATGAACCCGGCAAACAACCCTCAAGGTGGAGCGGCAAAGAGTGGGCCAACGGCTGTATTGAATTCTTTGGCTCGATTTGATGCGAAATATCATGGCGGCAGTGTTCAAAATATCAAGTTTACTCCACGCATGATGCATGAAGATAAAGAAAAAGTAAAGCTTTTATTTAAAACATATTTTGATAAAGGCGGATGTCAATTGATGGTAACTGTTGTCGATCATGGCGTATTGGAAGATGCGCAAAAACATCCGGAAAATTATCCGGATCTGATCGTTCGAGTTGCGGGATATAGTGCTGTGTTTGTCAATTTAACAAAAGATGTTCAAGAAGAATTGCTAAGTAGGACCTTATATGATTAATGTTTCGAATATTGAACGATTTGCGACCCATGATGGGCCGGGAATTCGTACTACGATTTTTTTAAAAGGATGTTCGTTACATTGTCCATGGTGTGCGAATCCAGAAACATGGGTAGAATATCCTGTATTGATGCATGATACTAAAAAATGTGTTCGTTGCTTTGCCTGTCAAAAGAATTGTCCAAATATGGCAATTCATTTTGATCCGGAATTTAAATGGAATCCTCAAACATGTCAACACTGTAATACTTGTGTTGAAAACTGTCCGCTTGAAGCGCTTGAATTTTCAGGAAAGAGCATGGAAATTGAAGAAATCGTTAAGATCGTTTTAAAAGATATTGATTATTATAAGAATAGTCAGGGTGGTGTAACGATTTCTGGAGGAGAAGCCTTTGTACAGTTTGATGCATTAATGGAATTGTTGAAGACATTAAAAAAACATGATCTACATGTAGCAATTGAAACGACCGGAAATTATTCCAATGAAAGAATAAAAAGGGCATTGCCGTATATTGATTTATGGCTCATAGATTTTAAACATATCGATAAAGAGATGTTGCAGAAAGTAACCGGTGGTGATTATGATCAAATCATGGAGAATATCACATATTTAATGAATACTTGTCCAGATCAAGTTATTATACGAACACCAGTTATACCAAAGTTTAATGCTGATCAAAAAACACTGTGTGCCATGATCGAATATGTTTCAAAATATCCTGTCAAAGAAATGGATTTGCTTCCATATCATTCTTTAGGAAAATCAAAATGGGACAAGATGCATAAAAAATATATGTATTCAGATTTAAAAATGATGGATAAAAGTGAACTTTTAGACTATGTTGAAATCGGCAAAAAACATGGGTTGAAGATCAAACTGGGAGGTTAGTATGTTAACAAAAGAAAGAAAGCTAAGGATCATGAATCTTTTAGAGGAGAGATCCTTTGTGACAATCAAAGAATTAATTGAAGATTTTAATGTTTCTCGCTCCAGCATTGTTAGAGACTTAATTGAATTAGAAAATCAGGGGTTGATTCAAAGAGAACGAGGAGGAGCCAGTTTAAAGAGTGTTGATATTACTCTAACGAGCTTTAATGAACCGGCTGTTCAGGAAAAAGAGAATCTTCATATAGCACAAAAGCAGAGGATCTGTAAAGAAGCAGCTAAATCCATTCGTGATGGAGATTGTGTTTATATTGATTCAGGAACCACACCTGTTTATTTATTAGATTATTTGCAGGATAAAAAAATCACACTAGTAACTCCCAGTACATTTTTGATTCGTAAATTATCCGCAAATTTTAAAGGAGATATTTATCTTCTTGGTGGTCAATTTAACAAGTCATACGATATGAGTTATGGCTCCTTGACTTTAGAAATGATTCGTCAATTCTATTTTGACCATGCGTTTTTATCGACAAACGGCGTGGATCTTGAAACCAAAGAAGTTTATGTCTTTGATTTTAAGGTGGGGGCTGTTAAAAAGGAAATCATGTCTCGCTGTAAACGTACGGATTTATTGATCGATGCATCTAAGTTTGAAACAAGAGCAATGTGTACGTGGGCGAATTTAGATGATTTCCATACTGTGTATACGGATTCGATCAAAGAAGGGATCGAACCATTAGAAAATTTTGTAATTTGTGAAAAGGAGTAGACTATGAAAACAAAAGATGCAAGAAAATCCGCAATTTTAGAAAGTTTAAAAGGAGGCTTGATTGTATCATGCCAGGTGCAAAAAGACGATCCAATCTATACCGATGATATTGTAGTAAAGATGGCAGAAGCGGCAAGATGGGCGGGTGCTGTTGGTATTCGTGCGAATTCTCCAGAACAGATCAGCGCTATCAAAAAAGCAGTTCCAGAGCTTCCTGTAATTGGTTTATGGAAAGTTTGGCATGATGATACAGATGTTTTTATTACACCAACGATGAAAGAAGTTGACGCAATCTATGAAACAGGAGCAGAGATCATTGCCCTAGATTGTACAGCCCAGATCACACATGAAAAAACGGTTGCGTGGGACTTATTAAAACAGGCAAAAGAAAAATATCCAGATGCGATCTTTTTTGCGGATGTATCAAATTATGATGAAGCTAAACATGCAATCGAAAATGGTGCAGATATCGTAGCCCCTACTCTATATGGTTACACAAAAGAAACAGCGCATATTGAAGGACCAGATTTAAGAGAGTTTGCGAGAATGTGTCGTGATTTTAAAGATGATGCATATGTGATGATGGAAGGACACTTATATACACCTGAAGATGCGATGAAATGTATTTTCTTAGGGGCTCATTCCGTTGTTGTAGGAAGTGCAATCACAAGACCTCATCTTACCGCAAAACGTTTTGTGGATTTGTTAAGCGGATATCAGAACAATTGGCGTGATGCAGAAAAAGCGAAACACTAATGTCAGAATTTTTTCTGACATTTTTTTCTTTTGTAGTATTCTATAGGTATAAGTAATATAAATAGCCTTTTAAGGTTTATTTAAGGAAGAGGAAGTAGTATTAGAAAGGAAAGGACCTTTATAAAGATGAAGAAAATTATTGTAAAAATAGCAACAGCTGTTATTGTGCTTGGCTTAGTTGGAGGTATCATATATTGGAAGTCATTACCTGAAGAAGATGTTTCTATAGAAACAGTTTATACTGAAGAGTATCAAAATGATGTTGCTGACGAACTGGAATCAAAAAAATCCTTAAACGATTATGATGAAGATCATATGTTGATTGAATATAATCCATTCAAGACTAATACTTTATCGCTCTATGTTTATTTTAATACTGAAGAAGCTACAAAAGTATCTTATACTGTAAAGGCGCCGGAAACAGATTATGAAGATTTTAGTGCTAATGTAGATGGCAGTTATCGAACAGAACACGAATTTCAAGTTCTGGGTTTGATCCCTGGTACACTCAATGAAGTTGTGTTTGCAATAGAAGATGAAGATGGAAATACAATTACACGAACATATGAGTATACTACATCCTCTCTTCTAGGAAATGAGGATGTTCAACTTGAAGAAATGAATAGTACGGTGGATTCAGTAGATATTGGAAATGGATTGTTTGCCTTTATGGGGAATGATAGTGATGAACAGGATTTCATGTATTACTATGATGAAGATGGTGTGATTCGTGGAGAAATACCAATTCTTGGATATCGTAGTCATCGTTTGTTGTTTCAAGATGATTTGATGTATTTTAGTGTTGCTGAGAGTAAGATGGTAGCCATGAATGGATTAGGTCAAATCGTAAAAATATATGATCTAGGTCAATATGAACTGCATCATGATTATGTATTTGATAATGATGGAAATATTTTGATCTTGGCATCCGATACAGAATCCGATACGGTAGAAGATCGAATTGTCTTATTAGATCTAGAAACAGGTAAAGTCAGCGAAGTGTTAGATCTTGAAGATTTATTTGGGTCATATAAAGATATGACAAGCCATGATGAAGATGAAGACTGGGATTGGATGCATATCAATACGCTTCAATGGTTAGAAGATGGAAGTGTAATTTTAAGTTCAAGAGAAACAAGTACGATCATTAAGATCAATGATCTAGAAACAAATCCAAGTATTGATTATTTGATTGGGGAAGAATCATTCTGGAGCAATACTGAGTATGCGGATTATTTGTTAACACCAACGAGTGAATTCTCCAATACAGGTGGGCAGCATTCCGTGACATATATGAGAGATGACTCTTTAGAAGATGGTCAATATTACCTATACCTATTCAATAATAATTATGGTGTTAGTACAACACGCAGCGATTATGATTGGACACAGATTGAAGGAATTGAAACAAAATTAGCTACAGAAGGAGATACAGAAATTGATAGTGTATCTTACTTCTATCAGTATCTAGTAGATGAAAATGAAGGAACATATTCTTTAGTACAATCTTTTGAGATTCCTTATTCAGGAATTGTGAGCAGTGTTCAAAGAGTTGATGACTATATTATCACAGATTCAGGAATGCAAGGTGTACTGGGAATTTATGATGCGCAGGGAAACCTTTTGAAACAGTATAAATCAATGTTGAACAAGAAATATATTTATCGTATTTACTATTATGATTTTGATGGATTCTACTTTAATATTTAATAGAATCGGCTTTATGCCGATTCTTTTTTATCAACTTAACTGTCTTGTCAGCTGTAAATAAAAGATGTATAATTTGGCGGTATAAGTTTAAAAAGAGGGAAGATTATGTCATTGTTTAGTGAAATAGAAACATTAAAGAAAGAAAAAAATGCGATCATCTTGGCACATTACTATGTGCCTGATGAAGTACAGGTAATTGCTGATTTTGTTGGGGATTCGTTTGCCTTGGCAAAAAAAGCTAAAGAAACGGATGCCAAGATCATCGTTTTTGCCGGAGTTCTGTTTATGGCAGAAAGTGCTAAATTGTTAAATCCAGATAAAAAAGTATTGATACCCGATATGAGTGCAGATTGTCCAATGGCACATATGGCTGCTATTTCAAAGATTAAAAAGATGAAAGAAGAGTATGAAGATCTTGCGGTTGTATGTTATGTGAATTCAACAGCAGCTTTAAAAGCCGTCAGTGATGTTTGTGTAACATCTTCTAATGCGGTAGATATCGTACGATCATTAAAGAATCAAAATATCTTCTTTATACCAGATCAGCATCTTGGATCGTATGTAAAAAAACAAGTTCCAGAAAAAAATATTATTTTAAATGATGGCTATTGTATCACGCACCATGCGATGACTAAAGAGGCTGCATTATCTGCCAAAAAACAACATCCTGAAGCATTGCTACTGGTACATCCAGAATGTAAAGAAGAAGTGGTGCAGTTGGCAGATTATGCCGGCAGCACAGCTGGTATTATCAATTTCGCAAAAAGCAGTATGAACAAGGAGTTTATCATTGGTACTGAACTTGGTGTTTTATGTGAACTAAAAAAACAGTGTCCGGATAAGACCTTCTATCCAATGTCTGAAGAATTGATTTGCTCCAATATGAAAAAAATATTGGTTGAAAAAGTTCGAGATTGTCTAAAAGAGGAAAACAATGAAATAATTTTAGATGAAAATATGATGATCAATGCGAACAAACCACTGGAAAAAATGTTGGAGCTGGCATCATGAAACGAATTGATACAGATATCTTGATCGTAGGAACAGGAGCTGCAGGATTGTTTGCGGCATTACATGCAGATCCGGATAAAAAAGTTTTAATGATCACAAAAGTTGCAAAGGACAAGAGCGATTCCTATTTAGCACAAGGTGGGATATGTGTTTTAAAAGATGAAAGCGATTATGATAGTTTTTTTGAGGATACGATGAAAGCAGGTCATTATGAAAATCGTAGGGAATCCGTTGATATCATGATTCGCTCGAGTAAAGAAACAATCAATGAACTTATAGGATATGGTGTTGAATTTACGAAAAAAGGCGATCATTTTGACTATACTAGAGAAGGATGTCACTCTAAACCTAGAATCTTATATCATGAAGACATTACAGGAAAAGAAATCACTTCAAAGCTTTTAGCCGAGGTATTAACGCGTAAAAATATTACGATTCTTGAAAATATGCCTATGCTTGACATTTTGGAAAGAGAGAATGTTTGTTATGGGGTATTGGCAAAAAAAGACGGTGAATATTATACGATTAGGGCTAATTATACAATTTGGGCAACTGGAGGAATTGGAGGATTGTTTTGTAATTCAACAAATTATCCGCACTTACGAGCAGATGCAGTTGCGATTGCAATTCGTCATGGAGTCCAACTGGAGCATCCAGAATATATTCAATTTCATCCTACAACACTATATTCAAAAAAACATGGTAGAAGTTTTTTGATTAGTGAATCAATTCGTGGAGAAGGTGCAAAACTTTATGGGGCTGATGGTAAAAGATTTGCCAATGAAATATTGCCTCGTGATTTATTGACCAAAGAAATATTAAAACAGATGAAAAAAGACCATAAACCATTTGTTTGGCTTGATATGACTGTATTAGGAAAAGAAACGATCGTTACGCATTTCCCACATATTTATCAACATTGCCTGAATGAGGGATATGATTGTACAAAAGAGTGGATTCCTGTTGTTCCAGGTCAGCATTACTATATGGGTGGAGTATACGTGGATAAAAATTCAAAGACTTCAATGGAACGATTGTATGCAGCTGGGGAGACAAGCTGCAATGGCGTGCACGGAAAAAATCGTCTTGCTTCTAATTCTTTATTAGAAAGTCTAGTTTTTGCAAAAAGGGCAATGCAGGATATAAAAACACAGAAAGCAGTTCAATCTTCATGTGATTTAGACGATTTGGCCAAAGAAACAATTGAAAAACTACCAAAGGATTATGTTGAAACATATAAAAATATTGTTCTAAATGAGATTAAAAAGCGAAAGGAGAACCAATGAACACAATAACGATGTCAATGAATGTGGATGGATTGATCCTGCAGGCTTTGCGGGAGGACATCACAAGTGAAGATATTACAACCAATGCCATCATGAAAAAATACCAGGAAGGATCTGTGCAATTGATTTGTAAACAAGATGGTATCATTGCCGGTTTGCCTGTATTTGAAAGAGTATTCCATTTGACAGATCCTAAAACAGAGGTGTTTTTGTTTGTGGAAGATGGAGCCGAAGTTAAAAACGGTCAGCAGATCGGTGAAGTGCATGGGGATATTCGTGTGCTTTTATCTGCCGAAAGAACGGCCTTGAATTTCCTTCAAAGAATGTCAGGAATTGCGACATATACACACGAAAGTGCAAAGCTTTTAGAGGGTACAAAAACAAAATTACTGGATACAAGAAAAACAACACCAAATATGCGTGTGTTTGAAAAGTATGCAGTAAAAGTTGGTGGTGGATATAATCATCGCTATAACCTTTCAGATGGAGTTTTATTAAAAGATAATCATATTGCAGCTGCAGGAGGCATTACACAGGCAATCAATTTGGCTAAAGAATATGCATCATTTGTTCGTAAGATCGAAATTGAAGTTGAGAATATGGATATGGTCAAAGAAGCGGTTGAGGCTGGTGCAGATATTATTATGTTAGACAATATGAGCATAGATGAAATGAAAGAAGCAATCGCATATATTAATGGCAGAGCATTGACAGAATGCAGCGGAAATGTCACAAAAGAAACAATTAAAGATCTAGCACAAATTGGAGTGGATTATATTTCCAGCGGTGCATTGACACATTCAGCTCCAATTCTGGATTTATCTTTAAAGAATTTAAAAGCGGTGTAATCATGTCCAAAAATCATCGTTTGGATCTAATCGTCAAAACTTTGTGCGATTCAGATCAGCCTGTTTCTGGAACAAAACTGGCAAAAATTTGTGATGTATCGAGGCAAGTCATCGTTCAAGACATAGCTTTATTAAGGGCTAAAGATATCGATATCATCTCTACCAGTAAAGGATATATTATCTTAGATCATGATATAAAAAGAGAAATCTATGTTTGTCATACAGATGAGATGATTGAAGATGAGTTAAATACGATAGTTGATCTAGGTGGAAAAGTAGAGAATGTTTTCGTGGATCATGCGATCTATGGAAGAATTGAAGCAAACCTGAATATTCATTCGCGAAAAGATGTTAAAAATTTTGTGAACGAAACCGAATTGAAAAAAATTAAACCTTTGACAGAGCTTACTGGTGGTAAACATGGTCATTTGGTTTGTGCCTCTAGTGAAATTATTTTAGATGAGATAGAAGAAGCCTTGGCTAAGATGAATATTTTGTCAAAAAAGGATGAGTGATTGTCTAGTTGTGTTATAATCATTCAAAGGATGTGATTATATGCAACCACCAGTATTTGATAAATTTCAAAATGAAGATCGTGATTTTAAATCAATAGGAAAAAGTTTATGGGTGTATTTTGCCGTAATGCTTGCCATTACTATGCCTTTTTCCTATATAGATAATGGATTGTCGGCTATTATTTCCATTATTACAATTTTGATCACGATCTTTTATTGTAAGCGAAAAACTAAAATACAAATACCAGGCTCTATATATGATTTGAATTGTTCTATAAAAGAACTGGGTAAGTATTTTATCTTGATGACCGGATTCTCCATGGCTGCAATCTTGTTTATCAGTATTATCAGTACAGTATTCACCACGATTACAAATTTAGATATTCCTCAGGCAGATTTTACGTTTGATTTTAGCTCTTTGTCAGGTTGGCTTTTTTTGTTCTATGTTTGTTTGATTGGACCAATCTTTGAAGAAGTCTTATTTCGTGGAGCAATCTTAAGAACACTTAATAGATATAATTGCTATTTTGCCATTATTGCCTCAGCATTGATCTTTGGCTTATTTCATCTATATTTGGAACAAGGCGCACATGCATTTGTATTAGGATTAGTGCTTGCGTATGCTTCTTTAAAAACAGATTCTTTGATGGTTCCTATTTTGTTGCATATATTTCATAATACTTTAACGACATTTACTTCATTTTCGATGTCATTGACTACAATCGATCTGTTGTTTCGCTTTGCTTGTATGATTGTCGCTTTAATTTGGTTATCAAATCATATAAAAGATCTTAAAAAAGAATATCAGGAAGACCCGATTAGTTATCCTTTTTTTTCAAGACTCTTTTTAAGATTTTCTTTTATATCCTGGTTTGTTTTGTTTATACTTGAGACAGTTGTTAGTTTTATCGTTGGTTGATTTGATTTAGAATCAACCTTTTTTTATCAAGTCGTATCATTTGAAATCGCTAAACCTGTATGTTATATTTAGGGTGCTTATATAACTGACGGAAAAAGTGGAACTGACCACATGGAAGTATAAGAGTATAAATGCCGTCCGTCTGGGCAGCCATAGAAAAGACAGGAGGACAACATGAGAAAAGAGTGGCAAGGTTTCAAAGGAACAAAATGGCAGGATGAAGTGGATGTTCGTGAATTTATTCAGAACAACTATACTCCATATGATGGAGATGAAAGCTTCATGGCTGAACCAACACAAGCAACAGAAAAATTATGGGGAGCTCTTCAAAAGCTTCAAAAAGAAGAGCGTGCCAAAGGTGGCGTTTTAGATATGGAAACAGAAATTGTTTCTTCTTTGACATCTTATGGACCAGGTTATATTGATGAATCAATGAAAGATCTTGAACAGATCGTCGGCTTACAGACGGATAAACCATTAAAACGTGCTTTTATGCCTTATGGTGGAATTCGTATGAGTGAAGAGGCATGTACCACATATGGTTATAAACCAAGTGAGAAATTACATGAAATTTTTACAAAATATCATAAAACTCATAACGATGCGGTATTTAGTGCATATACGCCGGAAATGCGTGCCGCACGACGCAATAAGATCATCACAGGACTTCCAGATACATATGGGCGTGGACGTATCGTTGGTGATTATCGCCGTGTTGCACTGTATGGAATTGATTATTTGATTGAGAAAAAGGAAGAAGATCTGGCACTTTGTGGCGATGGTACAATGCTGGATCATATCATTCGTCAGCGTGAAGAATTAGCTGATCAAATCAAGGCTTTAAAAGGCATGAAAGAAATGGCTGCTGCCTATGGCTATGATATTTCTGGACCAGCTAAAAACGCCAAAGAAGCTGCACAGTGGTTATATTTTGGATATTTAGCTGCAATTAAAACACAAAACGGTGCAGCTATGAGTGTCGGACGTATTTCTACTTTCCTTGATATTTATTTTGAACGTGATCTAAAAGCAGGAATCTTAACAGAAAGTCAGGCACAGGAAATCATTGACCATATGACCATGAAGTTTAGAATGGTTAAATTTGCCCGCATTCCTAGCTATAATCAATTATTCTCTGGTGACCCGGTTTGGGCTACTCTAGATGTTGCGGGTATTGGTATGGATGGAAGACATATGGTAACTAAGACATGTTATCGTTTCCTACATACTCTTGAAAACATGGGACCTAGTCCTGAACCAAACTTGACTGTATTGTATTCATCTCACTTACCAGAAAACTTTAAAAAGTATGCAGCTAAGATCAGTGTTGCGACAAGCTCTGTTCAATATGAAAACGATGATGTAATGCGCCCAGTTTGGGGTGATGACTATGCAGTATGTTGCTGCGTAAGTGCAACACAGACAGGAAAAGAAATGCAGTTCTTTGGAGCTCGTGCAAATCTTGCGAAATGTTTGTTGTACGCAATCAATGGTGGAGTTGATGAAAAGACAAAAACACAGGTAGGGCCTGAATATAAACCAATTACAAGTGAATATTTAAACTTTGATGAAGTAATGCATAAATATGACATCATGATGGATTGGTTGTCTGGATTATATGTAAATACACTGAATTTGATTCAGTATATGCATGATAAATATTATTATGAAGCTAGCCAGATGGCTTTGATCGATACAAATGTTCGTCGTACATTTGCGACAGGTATTGCGGGATTCTCTCATGTAGTAGATTCATTATGTGCTATTAAATACGCAAAAGTGAAAACTGTACGTGATGAAAATGGCTTAGTCGTAGATTATGAGATTGAAGGAGATTTCCCTCGTTATGGAAATGATGATGATAGGGCCGATGAAATCGCAGTATGGTTGTTAAAGACATTTATGCGCAAGATTGAAAAGCATCATACATATCGTGATAGTGAACCAACAACTTCTATTTTGACAATTACATCAAATGTTGTATATGGAAAGGCAACAGGTGCTTTACCAGACGGTCGAAAAGCAGGGGAACCTTTATCACCAGGTGCAAACCCATCTTATGGTGCTGAAAAGAATGGCTTGTTGGCATCTTTAAACTCTGTAGCTAAACTTCCATATGAATATGCGCTTGATGGTATCTCAAATACGCAAACGATCAATCCTGGAGCGTTAGGGCATGACGATGAGGAAAGAGCAGAGAATTTAGTTCATGTTATGGATGGATACTTTGATCAAGGAGCACATCATTTAAATGTAAATGTATTTGGTGTTGAAAAGTTAAAAGATGCAATGGAGCATCCGGAAAAAGAAGAATATCAAAACTTTACGATTCGTGTTTCTGGATATGCGGTTAAGTTCATCGATTTAACTCGTGAGCAACAATTAGATGTTATTGCTCGTACATGTCACGATCATCTATAAAATTAAAAAGCCTGTACTCAGGCTTTTTTTAGAAAGGAAGTACTTATGACTTTAGGTTCAATTCATTCAATTGAAACTTTTGGATCTGTGGATGGGCCAGGTGTTCGTTATGTGATCTTTATGCAAGGATGCAAGATGCGTTGTCAGTTTTGTCATAATGCTGATACGTGGAAAATTCAAGAGCCTGATCAAGATCCAGAAGATGTATTAAATAAAGCTTTGCGTTATCGCCCTTATTGGAAGGAAAAAGGCGGTATTACTGTAAGTGGTGGAGAACCATTGTTACAAATTGACTTTTTGATTGAATTGTTTACTCTTGCCAAGAGAGAAGGTGTTCATACTGTTCTTGATACATGTGGGCAGCCATTTACCTATAATGAACCATTTTTTAAAAAGTTTAATCGATTGATGGATGTGTGTGATTTAGTTTTATTGGATATCAAACATATAGATAATGCTAAACATCAATTGTTAACAGGACATACAAATCAAAATATACTGGAAATGGCAAAATATCTTTCCAAAATTAATAAACCGGTTTGGATTCGTCATGTTCTAGTTCCACAAAGAACAGATGAAGATATATTCTTAAAAGAATTATCTCAGTTCATTTCAGAGCTAAAGAATGTAGAAAGAGTGGAAGTTTTACCGTATCACACATTGGGGGCATATAAATGGCGTGAGTTAGGTCTATCGTATCCTTTGGAAGGCATTGATCCTCCAACAAAAGATAGAATAGAAAACGCAAATAAAATTTTAAAGACAGGCTGGCGATAATAAGTCAGCCTTTTCCTATCGAATGGAAATTATATACTCTAAAAGGTATTCAGTTTCTGTTATAATATCAAAGGTGATTAAATATGGCAGTTTCACAAAAATCGATGACACAAGGAACCATTTGGAAACAAATGGTTGTATTCGCATTACCAATATTTTTTAGCAATCTATTTCAACAATTATATAATGCAGCTGATTCATTAATTGTTGGTAATTTTTTAGGAAGTGAGGCCTTAGCGGCTGTAAGCTCATCAGGAAATTTAATATTTATGATGATAGGATTGTTTAATGGGATTGCCTTAGGTGCTGGAGTGGTAATTTCGCGATATTTTGGAGCGCAGGATCATGAAAATCTTCGCATTGCGATACATACAGATGTTGCTTTTGGATTGATCATGTCTGTTATTTTGACGGTTTTAGGAGTAGTATTAGCACCATTTATATTGGAATTGATGGGCACACCAGAAACGGTCATGCCAGAATCGTTAAAATATTTTCGTGTTTATTTTGCAGGGGCTTTAGGACTTGTTATGTATAATATCTTTGTAGGAATCCTTCAATCACTAGGTGACAGCAAACATCCATTGTATTATTTGATCATTTCGAGCCTGATTAATATTGTCCTAGATTATGTGTTGATCGCATGGTTTGAAATGGGGGTCGAGGCGGCAGCTTTTGCGACTATTCTTTCTCAGTTTGTAAGTGCATTTTTATGTATGCGCCTGTTACACAAAAGTCAGGAAAGCTATCATCTTTCTTTTCGTGAAGTTCGAATTAATAAGGAAATGTTGAGAGAAATATTGCGCAATGGAATTCCAAGTGGAATACAGAATTCGATTACCGGGGTAGCTAATGTCGTAGTTCAATCCAATATTAATGTTTTTGGAGCAATGGCCATGGCTGGTTGTGGAGCGTATTCAAAAATTGAAGGTTTTGCCTTTTTACCGATTATGAGTTTTAATAACGCAATTACGACATTTGTTGGTCAAAATTTGGGAGCCAGACAAGAAAAACGTGCCCAAAAAGGAGCAATTTTTGGAATTGTATGCAGTGTTGTGATTGCTGAAATGATAGGAATAGGGACAGTATTGTTCGCTAATCAATTGATTCTATTATTTGATAATAATCCAGAGGTAATATCATTTGGTGTTGCTAGATCCCAGATTGCAGGCTTTTTCTTCTGTTTGTTAGCTTTTACACATGCGATATCGGCGGTAAAACGAGGTGCGGGGCAACCTATGATCCCTATGATGGTAATGATCGTATCTTGGTGCATTATTCGAGTTGTTTTCTTAAGTGTGACTGGATATTTGTTCCATAATATACAATTTGTTTATTGGGTTTACCCTCTAACTTGGGGAATATCTTCTTTATATTATGTTTATGATATCATTAAACATAGAGAATTATTTTAAAAGACGAGTAGTTCGTCTTTTTTTGTAAATGAAAAGAGGTACGATTGATCGTACCTCCTCTTTTTTATTTAAAATAGGCTTAATAATTGTTGAATCAACTTTCTTGGATCCCAGCTTAAGATAGCAGCAATATTTTGTGTCTGTGTACCTGTATTACCACCATTTCCGGAACCTCCTTGGCCACTATCACCGCCGGTTCCTCCACCTGGAGTTGGTGGATATGTACAAGTTGTACCATCCCAAGTGCCACCATTAGTGATACATTCTTCTTCAGGAGTTGGAGGATATGTACATGCTGTACCATCCCAAGTACCGCCATTAGCGATACATTCTTCTTCAGGAGTTGGAGTTTCAGGTTCTTCTTCCTCTTCTTTTACACAAGTAGAGCTTTCTGCATCCCAAGTACCGCCTTCAGCTTCACAAGCTTGTTGTTCTTCAGATGTATCATCTTCATCGTCATCTGTTGAAGATGTATCTGGATCTCCTTTGCTGGCAAATTCAGTCTTGATATAACCACCTTTATAATCAGTGATTCCATCTGGGCGAGGGACATCAACATATTGTTCTCTAGAACTCATGTAATCTAATAAGTAATCAGTGATTTCAAAGGCCATATTGTAATATATGATCTGGTTAACTGGTATATAGTAACCTTGCTGTTCATATTGAGTTAAGTAACCAGACCAGCAGGCAACAGTGTATGCACTCGAATATCCAACTGACCATTCATCACGAATTGCAGCTTGTGGAATACCGTATTCCAATCCGTAAATTCCCCAGTCGGATGTACCAGATTTACCATAGATTGGATAAGAAGATGAAGCTAACTGATCATTCATCATTCCATAGTTTCCATTGACTACGTCATATAATAATTGAGACATCATCCATGCGGCTTGTTCTGAAATTACTTGAATAGGTTCTAAATTCGGAGTGACTTCAGAATTATCATTACGGTATACGATCTTACGAATCGTATGATCTTCGATTCGTTTTCCACCATTGGCAAATATCGTATATGCACTTGCCTGTTCTCTTGAAGAGGCCTGCATATCAGCACCACCGATACAATATTGTTCAACGAAAGCTTCTGCAACATCATCGGTATATCCCAAATTCTTACAATATTCAATCCAGTGATCATAACCTGTCTGATCAACGAGATCGATCATGGCTTGAGCAGCCGGCGTATTTTTAGAAACTCCTAAGGCTCTGGCCAATGACATTTTTCCATCGTATTTACCATCGGAGTTACCTAAATTAGTTCCTGATTTAAAGTAATCTTTTGCGGCGTCATTTACTGTATGCACTGTAGACCAACCTAAAATATCGAAAGTCGATGCATAGGCTAATAATGGTTTCATAGATGAACCAGGTGAACGTTGCATAATTGAACTATCTTTACGATCAGCTGATGTAGAATCATAGAAACGACCTGGACCGACTGCCAAGACTTCACCAGTGTTATTATCTACAACCGTGAAACCTACATCAAACGCTTCATCTGGGAAGGCAAAGATTTCACCATTACAGATAGCGTTTGCCTGATTTTGAAGATCAGTATCAAGACATGTATGAATGTCCATTGGAACAATAGCTGGATCTTGTCCAGTTAAGGTTGCAGCTTCATTTAGTACTTGATCTAAGTATGCAGCATATGGATTTGAGTTTTCCTGTTCTACATACTGAAGAGAAAATGAAAGATCTGTATTTACATATAAATTGTATTCTTCTTCGGTGATGTATCCGTGTTGTAACATCATTGCCAGTGTTGTATTACGACGTTCTGTCGCAAGTTGTAAATGATCGGTATCTGGATCATTGATGTTATTGATTGGATTGTAGTAGTCAGGCGCATTGATTGCTCCGGCTAAAAATGCAGCTTCACCGACATTCAATTGAGAAACATCTTTATTGAAATAATAATTGGCTGCTTTTTGTATACCTCGAGTATTACCGCCTGAACCAAACCAGATTCGATTTACATAGAATTCAAAGATAGCTTCTTTATCAATCGTCTGCTCTGCAATCAAAGATAGATAAATCTCTTGAACCTTTAATTTGATTTGATCTACTGTTGTATAGCTTCCAGATTCTTTTAACTGGTCTTCTTTTTGTTTTGTGAAAGCATTGTCAATCATCTGCATGGTCAATGTTGAACCACCCTGTGAGAAGTCTCCAGTTCTTAGGTTGGTTAAGGCAGCGGCCATAAAACGAGGAAGGTCAAATCCATTATGTTCAAAGAAACGAGAATCTTCAATAGCTAAAAAGGCATCAATTACAGACTGTGGTATTTGTTCATAAGATACATCTTCACGAATTTCAGAACCTAATTCTGTCCATAAGTTTCCATTTCCGTCAAATATTCGCGTGTTTTGTGTTGTGACAAGTCCGTCCTGATTAAAACGCATACCATCTGGATCATTGACAATATTAACAAGGATAAAGAATACAGATATGCATCCTACCAAAAAAACTGTCAGGACCCCAATAGCGAGTTTATTCCAAATATCCAGTTTTCTTCGTCCTTTTGGTTTAGGACTTTTTGGTGGCTTGGAATCTGAACTTGTATTATTCTTGAGTTTTGACATTAGTTTTGCCATGAATTCAATCCTCCTTAAAATATTTTGCATCCACTTCTTTTAGGTACGCTAATCGTGGACGCAGTCCTTCTTTGATCAGTTGACCATTTTCTAAAAACCATTTATATGGAATAAAGCTTTTTGTCGTCTGATGATATTCTTTGATAAGCAATGGAGCATCGACTAAAAAAGTTTGGTGATAATGTGAAAAACGAATGATAAAGAAACCAATTCCTTTGTGGAGCTTGACTTTTTCTAGATGCTCGATTTGATGATCATGGATCATCATTTTTGGGAATCCAGTTTTATTTTTCGTTTCCTTTGCTTCAAAGTCGATATAACATCCCCTATATACCCCATTGTAATCTGTAGTAGAAGGAGTTTTATAATAAGCTTCTACAATCTTAGCCTTATTTCTAGCCGGGTAATCCACTCGAACCACTTGTATAGGTGTTGGCTTCTTATATATCAGCGCAATATCACAAGCTCTATAATACTTGTTTGAATCATTGATATCTGATTCAAGACTCATTCCTCGTTGTGAATAAGTCGTGCTGGACTGTGATAAATTAACCGGTGAAATAGCGGTAGGATATTTTATCGTGCTCATCGAAAATATTATATATGAAAAGATAAGAACATTCAAATTTGCGATTGATTTTTTAGTCCAAAGACGGCATAATGTATAGAGAATTGGGGGAACGAATTATGGCAAAAGATACAAATTTGACAGCTCAAGTTATTTATGAAAAAGAATTTCATGTAGATATTAAAGGATATGCGCCTGCAGAAGTAGATGAATTTCTAGATCAGATCATTGAAGATTATCAGATATATGATGAAAAAATTGAAGAATTAGGACAGGCTTTGACCCGTTATGAAGAGAAAATTAAAGAACTTTCTCAACAAATTTTCACTCTTCAGACAGAAAATCAAAACTTGAACGAAAAAGTTAATGCTGACTTTGTGAATGGTAACAGCGATATGGTAGATGTTTTAAAACGTATCGCACGTTTAGAAAAAGCTGTATTTAATCAGTAAGAGAAGATGAGTCTGGGTCTAGACAGTCGCTGGCGTTAAGCTAGAGGAAAGTCCATGCTCGCACGATCTGTGATGATCGTAGTGTTTGTGCTAGATGAATTAATAAGTCTAGGCAGGTCCCAACCTGACGGCCGTCGATTTTCCTAAGGGAAACTATGGAAATAGACTATAAAAGTGCCACAGAGACGAGTCAATATGGAAACATATTGAGTGGAACGGGTAAACCCCGCAAGCGAGAAACCCAAATTTGGTAGGGGAGTCAGCCGGATTGAAACGAAATGAAGGCTGGATAACGAAAGTTATAGATAAATGACTGTCACTGACTTGTCAGAACAGAACATGGCTTATTGATCCAGATGTTAAGCAGGTGTAAAATCCTGCTTTTTTTCTCGTATTTTTAAAATTATGTGATACAATACCTGAGGAAAGAAAGTAGGTGGAATGATGTCTCCAGATCCGAGTGAATATTATTCGAATAGTTTTGACAAATGCGGAGGCATCGTTAAACAGTAGCCTCCGTCTATAAAGGAGGGGTACTGTGTTAGAATTCTACAAAACATTTGAAGATGGTACACGCAAGATTGATGCAGCTGAACCAGGTTGCTGGATCAATGCGGTAGCACCCACAGAAGAAGAAAGAAATTATCTAATTGAAGAAATTGGAGTTTTGCCGGAATTTGTAAAATCTTCTTTGGATGAAGAAGAAAGTTCACATATCGATTACGATGATGATTTTAGACAGACACTGGTCATTGTCGACTATCCAAGTGCCGATGATGAGCAGACCGGAGAAGATTTTACAACTTTGCAATATACGACCTTGCCATTAGGTGTTGTGATTTTAAAAGGATATATTGTAACAATTTCTCTACATGAAAATTACAATATAGAAGATATGGCTCAGCAGCGAATCAAAGGAATTGATACTCGTTTAAAAACACGTTTCTTGTTGTTACTTGTCTTGCGCATATCACAACGCTATTTAATTTACTTAAGACAAATTGATCGCTTATCTTCAAGAACAGAAATGCGTTTACATCAGTCCATGCAAAATAAAGAATTGATTCAGATGTTAGGGTTGGAAAAATCTTTAGTATATTTTTCAACATCTTTAAAATCTGTTGAGATTACTTTAAATAAGATCATGCGAGGAAAACAAATTAAACTATATGAAGAAGATGAGGATTTGTTGGAAGACGTAATGATCGAGGTGCATCAGGCCATTGAGATGTGTAACATCTATTCAAATATCTTGTCTGGTACGATGGATGCCTTTGCGAGCGTGATTTCTAATAACTTGAACATCGTAATGAAAGTTTTAACCGTTATCACGATCGTAATGTCAATTCCAAATATTATCTTCAGTTTTTATGGAATGAATGTTGATGGACTTCCATTTGCTTCAAGTATCTGGATTCCAATTGGTATTGCCGTTGTTGCATGTGCGATCGCAACGTATATCTTCTCTAAAAAAGATATGTTTCATTGATATAGAAAAATAGAGTCTAAGAGCTCAGTAGATCTAATATCTATTTTGAGTCAAGACTCTTTTTTTTCATCGCTATATTCGAAATGAATTGTTTTTTTAATTAGAAGCACAAAAAATTTGAAAGTTATAACATTTATTTTCTTTTTTTTGTGGCTGTGCTATGCTTGAAGCAAGGAAGTGATATCATGCAATTATCAATAATTACCGATCAAATCAATCAGGATTTTGAAACAGCTTTACAAATCATTCATGAACACGGTTATAAGTATATCGAAATTCATAATGTTTTTTCAAAATCTATCGAAGAGTGTAACGACAAAGAAGTAAAAAAAATTAAAGAATTAGTTCAACGTTATGAAGTAAAAGTAACGAACATAGCGAGTACTATCTTTTTCTTGTGTCCTTTATACGAAAATGATCAAGTTACTTTGTTCAATCCTGAGTTTTATTCGATTAAAGGAAATGTTCACACGCATTTAAGGTATCTTGAGAATGCTTGTAAAATTGCTCTAGAACTTGACTGTAAACGAATCCGTGTATTTCCATTCCGTTGGCCAGATAATAGAAAACCGCCTTTTGGCACAAAAGAGGATATGGAAATTATCTTGAATAACCTATTGTTGGCAGAAAAAAATGCTCGTAATTATGGAATTACGCTTGTCTTAGAGAATTGTCCATATTCGCATCTACCAAAGGGGAAGATGACCTTACAATTGGTTCAACAGATCAATAGTCCATATCTTAAGCTTTTGTGGGATCCAGCCAATTCATATCGCGCCTTTAAACAAAATGTTCCATTAGAATATCAGGGGATAACACTGATTGAAGAATTAAAAGAAGTTTATCCTTACATCGATCATATTCATGTCAAAGATTATCATTATGTAGAAGGATTTAAAAAACCGTTTGTGCATAAACCAATCTATGATGGGGATATTGATTATGATTCTATCTTTGCCTACCTAAAAGAACAAGGCTATGATAAAGCACTGTCCTTAGAGCCAGAAGTTAGTCATAAAGAAGCCTTGTTATGCATGAAAAGACTACAAGAAAAGACAAAATAAAAAGCAGGGATTCCTGCTTTTTGATTTATTTCTTGATGCTTGGTTCTACAGCTTTATATAGAAGAGGAATGATGATCAAACCTAAGATCAAAGTTGGAACCATGTATGTTGCCTGGTAAACGATGCTTCCCCATAAATCAACACCCCACACAACAGTTCCAGAAATGGTTGAACAAACAAAACGAATGAAGTTTGTTACCAATACACCTGTATAGAAATAACCAAAGTTTGGAAACAAACATGCGATTCCATATACACTGAATGCTAATAAATAGTCTAGTAAAAAACCTAGTAAATCAGGTGTATACATAGGTCCTGTTACAAATTGAGCGAATACGGAAACAACGGATACAAACAATCCTTTCTTCCATCCTAGATGATAACTAGCCATTAACAAAGCTAGAGTAGATACACCTAGGCTTCCTCCGTTTGGCATTTGGAAGATTCCTAATGTATTGACAAATGTGTCCAATACCATAAATAGGGCAACATAAAACGCCATCAAAACTAGATCTTTAACTGATAAATTCTTCATAAAAAAACACCTCCATGTTTGAGGCGTAAGGATCATTACAAAAATATCAAATACTTTTATAGACTCCCTACGCTAGCATTACCTAGTTCAGGTCATGAGGGACCGTTATCATAACATCTCAGCCAAAATTGGCGCCCCTGTCTTGACAGTTCTATTATAGATATTTTTTTTAATGATGCAAGTTAAAATAATAAATTTCTGGTGTAGACAACAAACGAACATTGACATTTGTACAACCAACTCCACTAGAGATAATATAATCAAAACTTAGATTTTTTGAGATGGATCGATTTAACTGGGTGGCATTTTCGATATTTCTATAACCTCCAATGATTGGATAGGTTACTTGTGTACCATGAGAATGTCCTGCAAGAGCTAAGGAAATCGGATATGAAGCAAGTGTTTCATTAACTAGCGTATCTGGATAATGACTTATCAACAGATTGTATTCATCGGAACTTAAATTAGATAACGCCTGTTCGAAGTTAGGCTGTGAAGATAAACCAATTAAACGAATTGATGCAGTGGATTGATTTCCAATTTTAACATTGATATCACTTAAGATTTCAAACTGACTATTGGAATAAATGTTATTTACCGTATTTAACATCGTTTCATCTAACTGATCTTTTTCACCAAGAACCGCAAATTTACCTAAAGGAGCATCGATTTTTGATAAATAATTGATTAAAAGTTGATTGTTTTCATCATTGATCTGATCAGATGAATCATATAGATCGCCACCGAAGATCACAACATCTGGGGCTAGATCATAGATGGTGTTAAAGAGATTTTCTGTTCGTTCTTGATTTTGAAACTCGCCGAATTCTAAGTCTGTGAAGTAAAGGATGGATACATCATTCAAACTTGTTGAGATAGCTTCATCCTGCAGAGTTTGATAAATAACGTTTAGATTATTAGGATTTACATAGATTGCCCGATACAAAGAAAAAGTGATCGATACCATGATACCGACAAGGATACTTAGAAGAATGATCAACTTTTTTTGTAGATTTGTAATTTCCATATGTTCACCCCTATGCAAAAAATTGTAACATATCAAATTGAAAAATCAAAAAAAGGATAACTTTGAAGTTACCCTATTCATGTGAAGTATTTACCTTGCGGGGTTTACGTGCTGTTTTTCGCGCGTTTTGTAATTCTTCCATCGTAGCCTTGGAATTGATGATAACAGGAATTACGATTGGATTTCGATGTGTCTTTCTATATAAGAAAGGTTCCAGTGTTGAGCGAACACAGTTTTTCAATTCAGAGAATGTAGTTTTTTCTTTCATTCTTTCCTGTAAAGAAGCATTTACGATAAATTCAGCTTCCTTGATCAATCCCTGTGAATCTTTGATGAACACAAAACCACGTGATACGATAACTGGACGCATCAAGATCTTATTGATCTTGGAATCAATGGCAATAATGACTGCTACTAATCCGTTGTCTGCCAATATGCGACGATCTTTTAAGACTGCAGTGGATAATCCACTGATGTCATTTCCATCGACATAGATATCATCTCCCTGGTATCGCCAGTCGCTTTGAAGAATTTCATGATTACGCAAAATCAAGATATCTCCATTGGCGCAAACAAAGATGTTTTCTTTAGGGATACCTACCTCCATGGCGGTTTGACGATGCTGCATCAACATTTTATATTCGCCATGTACAGGCATGAAATATCTTGGACGAATCAATTGCAGCATAAGTTTTTGTTCTTCTTTAGAAGCGTGCCCTGTTGTGTGCAGATTGTTCAAAACTGATTTTGTAAGAACGGTAGCTCCAGCGCGGAACAAATTGTCTACGACTTTATTAACACTGGATGTGTTTCCTGGGATTGGATTGCTGGAGAAAACGATCGTATCACCTGGTTTTAGATGAATGTGACGATGTGTACCATTGGCAATTCGACTTAGTGCAGCCAAAGGTTCTCCCTGACTTCCTGTACAGATGATACAGATTTTATCATCTGGTGTATGTGCTAATTCATCCGGTGATAACATATCACTGTTCTTGATATGGATCGTACCCATTTTTCGTCCAATATCCACCACATTTTCCATGCTTCGACCAAACACGATAACTTTACGTTTGCATTTGACGGCTGCTTCAATGATTTGAGAAACGCGATGTACATTTGAGGCAAATGTCGCAACAATCAAGCGTTGTTTTGTTTTGCGCATGATTTCTAAGATCTCATCTGCAACTTTCTTTTCTGAGATAGAAAAGTCTTCAACTCCTGAATTGGTAGAATCCGACATTAATAAATCCGGTTTTAAAACTCCAATATGAGCCATTTTTTGATAATCGGCATTGGTTCCAACTGGAGTTAAGTCAAATTTGAAGTCACCTGTATGTACGATCGTTCCATTTGGTGTTGTGATCAATACTCCTAATGAATCTGGGATGGAGTGGATCGTATTGAAAAATCCAACGGTAAAATAACGAGTTGAAACGCGACTATCTTCGTTGATTTCAATGATTTTTGTGTTCTCTAATCCTTTATGTTCACTTAATTTTTTTTGAATTAAAGCTTTGGCAAATCGAGGTGCATAAATCGCATCGATTTGTACTTGTTTTAATAGGAATGGGATTCCTCCAATGTGGTCCTCATGTCCATGTGTTATTACTAAAAATTTCCTTTTTTTGTTCATACGAATCAAGTGGTGATAGTCAGGAATGACATAATCGACACCCAAAAGCTCATCACCAGGAAATAAAACACCGCAGTCTACGATGCATATTTCATTCTCGTGTTCATAACAATACATGTTTTTACCAACTTCGCCTAGTCCACCTAATGCATAGATGAGGGTATCGGTTTTCTCAACATGATTTTTGGTATGATATGGTTTTCTTGAGTTCGTATGCCCTAAAACATTATTTTGTCTAGTTGGCATATTCTTCCTCTTTCTAATTCCGTTTTTCTTTTATCATTATAACAAACAAATATCTTAAAAAAAAGCAGAAGCTAAATAACTTCTGCCAACTCATCTTCTTTCCATGGATCGTTTTTATCAATGCGATCATAGAACAATATTCCAGATAAATGATCAATTTCGTGTTGTAAGGCTATCGCAAAATAACCTTCTGCGCTGATAGTTACATTATCGTCTTTGATCAAGTCATAGCCACGAACTTTGATGCGTGCATGACGGAATACGTGTCCTTCATGAACCTCTTTGACGGATAAGCATCCTTCTCCATTATCTAAGTAAGCGTTTTGTACAGATTCACTGATGATTTTAGGATTGGCAAGGGCAACTTCCTGCACATTGCCTTCTTCGTCCGGTACAACGACCGCAATTAATTTTTTAGGAACTCCTACTTGAATGGCCGCAATACCTACAGCTGGTTCTAGATTGTCTCTTTCGGCAATTTCTTCATCGGTTGAATTACGCACATATTCTAACAGTGCTTCTAGAAGCTCTTTATCTTCTTGGTTTAAGGGGAGCTCTACTTTTTCACTTTTTTGTCTAATTCTTGGATCTGTGTCCAAGATGATATTCTCACATGTAATCTTCATAATTTTTATCCTCGGACTCTATTCTAGTTTATTTTTTGATAAATGACAATTTATTTGATTATTTTTCTCATTGCTTTACACATGTGTTAAAATAGGTGCATGGCTAGAAAAAGACTCTCAAGAAAAGATAAAGCACAAAAAAAGTTAGAACAGAAAAAAAAACGTACTCAGCGATTACGTTCTTTTATTGATTTGATTATGTTGCGAAAACATAGTGATATATACATAAATGTAGCAGTCTTTGTCTTAATTCTGTTTGGAACGTTTATGATCGTTTCAACCAACGTTGGACAGACTACGACAAATTCTACGGTCGTTTTAACTACACTGATCAAACAGATTGCCTTTTTGTTTGCGGCATATTTCTGTATGTGGATCGTCAATCATGTATTCAGCTTTCGTTGGTTTAGTAAAGCAGAGATGATGTTTATATTATTTATGTCGATATTTATGATGATGCCGTTTGCTTTTAGTGCATCTGGTGGATCTCAGGCATGGATTCGTTTACCTGGTGGTATTACGATCCAGCCAAGTGAATTTACCAAGCCGCTTTTGATCGTTTTGATTGCCTGTGCAGTTTATAAGGCAAAAAGAAATCCTAAGTTGCAGGAAAAATGGTCTAAATTATTTCGTTTTCCTATTTATGCACTTGTGTTAGATATTATCTTTTTGATTCTACAAAGAGACTTGGGAACAATGTCCATTGTTGCAATGATTTTCTTTGTTTGTATATTGATTCCAGATTACCCATCAATTCAAAGAATCCAAAAAAATCTAAAACGCCTATTTACAGTAAGTGTTTTAGGTGTGGTGGTTCTATTTGGTATTACGGATATCGGAACAGACATCATTGCCCAGACACCTTTTTCGCATGTTGCGACTCGTATTGAAAACGCAAAAAATCCATATAATGATATATATGGAGAAGGATATCAGCCAGCCAACTCTTTATACGGTATTGCATCAAGTAATATCATAGGAAAGGGAATAGGGGCTTCTGCACGTAAATATGGATATTTAACACAGGCGGATAACGACTATATCTTGGCCGTAACGATCGAAGAAACTGGTGTTTTTGGATTAGGATTGATCGTACTTTTGTATGGGGTCATAATTTATCGTTTGTTTTATTATGCTTTTAAGACAAATGAAACAGTTTATAAAATTGTGCTAGTTGGAAATGCCACCTATTTGTTCATGCATTTCTTCTTGAATGTTGGTGGTGTGGCTGCCTTGATTCCATTTACCGGAGTTCCGCTGCTGTTTATTAGTAGTGGTGGTTCTTCTTTGATGGCTATTTGTACGGCGATTGGTTTATCGCAACAGTGTATTTCACAAATACGAGTAAAGGAGATGAATGCCTAATGCGTATCGTTGCAGGAAAATATGGATCAAGACCTTTGAAATCGTGCAAAGGCGATACGACAAGACCGACAGCAGATAAAGTGAAAGGGGCTGTTTTTTCCAGCCTTGGAGGTTCTTTTGATTCTGGAAGAATGTTGGATTGTTACAGCGGCACAGGCAATATGGCTTTAGAAGCTTTATCAAGAGGTATGAAATTTGCAACTATGGTTGAAAAAGATCGTATGGCTCTTAATGTAATTCGCGAAAATGTGAAATCTTTGCAGGAAAAGAATTGTGAAATCATATCTGGGAGCATTTTTTCTGTTATGAATCGATTGAAAGAAGCTTATGATTTAGTTTATATTGATCCTCCTTATAAAGAAGAAAAGAATGTGGAATTGATCGAAAAATTGGATCAGTTATCTTTGATAAATACAAATGGAATGGTCGTAGTGGAAAGTTTGGCTCAACAAACATTTCCAGAACAGATCGCAACACTATCAAAACAAAAAGAAAAAGTGTATGGTATTACCAAGATCACATATTATAGAAAGCAGGAACAACAATGAAAACAGCAGCCTTTTGTGGAACATTTGACCCGGTAACTTTAGGACATGTGGATTTGATTAAAAGAGCAAGTAAGATGTTTGATAAACTGGTGGTCTTTGTTTCACCTAATTCGCTGAAAACGAATACTTTTTCAAATGAACAAAAACTTGCCTGGTTAAATGAAATCACTAAGGATATGTCCAATGTCGAGTGTTATATCCAGGATGGATTGGTTGTTGAAGCTTGTCATAAAGTTGGGGCAACTGTGCTTGTCAGAGGAATTCGAAATACAGTGGATTTTGAATATGAAAAGAATATGGCTGGTATGAACGCTTTGATCGATCCAGCCATTGATACGATCTGCCTTTATACAAGAGAAGATCTGGCGCTTTGTTCTAGTACGAATGTTCGTGAATTTATAAAATATGGTTTAGATATATCGTCTTTTGTACCAGAGTGTGTGCTTAAAACGATCAAAGAGAGGGAATCAAAATGAGAACATTTACAGATTGGTTAAGAAATGAAGGCTTTAGACCAAAACGAGAAGATATTTATGAGGAAGCTTGTACACATTCAAGCTATGCCAATGAACATCCTCATGGTTGTGATAATAATGAACGTTTGGAATTCATGGGGGATGCAGTCTTGCAGATTTGGAGCGCAGATCAGTTGTTTCATATGCAGCCAAAGATGCACGAAGGGAAAATGACAACCTTACGAGCTCAGACGGTATGTGAAGCAACACTTGCAAAGTTAAATGAAGAACTAGGCTGGTATAAATTTTTGAAATTAGGAGTTGGAGAAGAAAAGAGCGGAGGTAGAAAGCGTCGTTCTTTAATGGCCGACCAGTTTGAAGCTTGTATCGGAGCAATGTATATCGATTTGGGATATGAAGCCTGTGATAAGATTTTGACCGAATATATGATGCCAGTATTTGGTAGTGAAAAAAGTGAAGATGTAACAGATTATAAGACCCATCTTCAAGAGGTGATCCAGGCCGATTCTAGAAAGACTATTCAATATAAACTTATTGAAGAACAAGGTCCAAGTAATGCGCCTACTTTTACGATGGGAGTCTATTTGGATGACATCTTGTTAGGAAAGGGAACCAGCAGCACAAAGAAAAAAGCTGAGCAGCTGGCTGCCAAAGCAGCCTTTGATAAAATGGCTAAGTAAAGGAGGAAAGTATGGCACAGGACGTAACAAAATCCTTTGAAAAACTATTACCGTCATCATTAACGGGATATTTTGATAATGCGACCTTTGTCAAAAATCCTGTTTTTCATTCGCAAAAAAAACAATTGGAACTAAACATTGAAGTAGAGAATGTACTTCCATTTTCTATATATGAAGAAGTTTTTTCTAAACTACAATTAGCTCTTCATGTTCATCTTGTATGGAATCTGCAGTCTAGAAATTCTCAAGTTTCAATGGAAGAACTTGATCTTTATGTCAATTATTTTGTAGAAAAAGTAGATGTGTTGCGATGTTTTCGTTTTCTACATCCTTATCAGGAAAATCATACTGTTTGTTTTTCAACGAAAGATCCAGAAAGACTAGCATCTTTAAATCTTTCTTTGCCTACACTAAAGGAAGAATTGAAAAAAGTTGGTATTGAGATGGATATTCTATGTAAATTGGTTGAAGATGATGAAGATATAGAAACCAATGTGATTGAAATCAAACCAATTCCTCAAAAGGTAGCTCCAGAACCAAAGCGCAATAACTATTCTTATAAAAAAGAAGAAGCGGAAATCTATAAGATTTCAGAACTTCAAGTAGGAATGCGTAATGTTGCCTTTGAAGGACATATTTTTTCTATTGATAATCGAGTCATGAAGTCAAAAAAAACATTGCAGATGTTATATATCAGTGATTATGAAGATGCGATCGTTGCCAAGCGTTTTGAAGGGGCACGATGTCCTTTAGAAGAAATCGAAAAAGCAAAAAAAGGACAGACCGTTCGTGTAACTGGTGAAGTTGTCTATGATTCTTTTTCCAAATGCGATGCCTTTATGATCAACAAGATGGAAGTGATTCCAGAAAAGAAACGGGTGGATAATGCCAAAGAAAAACGTATTGAATGGCATGTTCATTCCAATTTCTCAGAAATGGATGGAGTTTGTGCAATCGAAGAGTTCATTCAGACTGCATATGACTGGGGCATGGATGCGATTGGAATTTGTGACCACCAAGTCGTTCAGGCTTTTCCCATGGCACAACATAAGGTAAGTGCTTTAAATAAATCCAATCCAAATCGCAATTTTCAAATGTTGTATGGTTGTGAAATGAGCATGGTAGATCCAGAATATAAGATCGTAACCAATAATAACCATGCCAAATTGGAAGATTGTACATTTGTGGTATTTGACCTTGAAACCACAGGTTTATCCAATCGTTTGGATAAGATCATTGAATTTGGTGCGGTCAAGATGAAAAACCGTGAAGTGATTTCACGGAAGCAGATGTTTATCAATCCAGAATGTAAATTGCCGGCACATATCATGTCTTTAACACACATTACACAAAATGATGTAGATAGTGCTAAGACGATCGAAGAGGCAATAGATGAAATATTAGAGTATTTTGAGGATGCAGTATTGGTTGCCCATAATGGAGTGTTTGACGTTGGTTTCATCAATGCAGCTTTACGTAAGTTAGGAAGAGAAGAGTTAAAGAATCCAACAATTGATACTTTGCCGCTGGCATACGCGATCCTGGACCGAAAAGGATATCGACTAGGACAGGTATGTCGTTCTTATGGGGTCAGCTATGATGGTGAAGGTGCCCATAGAGCTGATTATGATGCGGAAGTCTTATCGCAGGTAATGTGTCATATGATGAATGATCTGGGCAGTGAGGCAACGATGGATACATTATGTCAGTTGCAGGATAAACCAGAAGGATTTAAGAAGAATCATCCAAATCATATTACTGTATACGCTAAAAATAAAGAAGGGTTAAAAGAACTTTTCGAATTGATTACTTTATCGCATACACAATATTTGGCTTATAATGGAAAATCAGGTGAAAATGTGGTGGCAGAGCCACGCATCATTCGCAAAGAGTTGATCGAAAAACACGCACATGGAAATCTATTGTTTGGATCTTCATGTCAAAATGGTGAGATCTTTGATTTGGCACATACGCGAAGTGAACAAGAATTGCTGGATGCGATGGATTTCTATGATTATATCGAAGTTCAACCTTTAGAATGTTATAAAAATATGATCGATCGAGGCAGTATCAAAGATGTCGATGAATTAAAAGAAATCATATGCTTTATCCTTGATGCAGCCAAGAAGAAAAACAAGATGGTCATTGCGACAAGTGATGCACATTATGTGCACCCACATGAAAAACGTGTGCGTGATATTTATATCAATGCCAAAGCGATTGGAAACGCAAGGCATCCTTTATATTTCTATGATCGTGTAAAGCGTAAAGCATGCAAGGCACCGGATCAGCATTTACTGACGACAGATGAGATGTTGCAGGCATTCAGTTGGATTGGGGAAGATCTTGCGTATAAGATCGTTGTCGAAAACCCAAGAGAACTTAAATCTATGATGGAACCAATTTATCCAATCAAAGATAAACTGTATCCACCTGATATTGAGGGATCCGATCAAAAATTACGTGATATTTGTTTTGAAACAGCTCATTCGATTTATGGAGATAATCTACCAGATGTAGTAGAGAAAAGATTGTCCCGTGAATTAGACAGCATTATTGGGCATGGATATTATGTTGTTTACTATATTTCACATTTATTGGTTAAAAAGAGCAATGATGATGGATATCTAGTCGGAAGTCGTGGATCTGTTGGATCCAGTTTTGTTGCGACGATGTCCAATATTACCGAAGTAAATCCACTGACACCACATTATGTATGTCCAAAATGTCATTACTATGAATTTGTTGATGATGAAGATGTTAAATCTGGATTTGACCTTCCAGATAAAGCGTGTCCTGTATGTGGAACTATCATACGTGGGGATGGACAGGATATTCCATTTGAGACATTCCTGGGCTTTGAGGGAGATAAAGTTCCGGATATCGATTTAAACTTCTCTGGAGAATATCAGCCAACAGCCCATGCCTATACCAAGGAAGTATTCGGTGAAGATCATGTCTTTCGTGCAGGAACCGTTGGTACGGTTCAGGAAAAGACAGCTTATGGATATGTCAAGGGCTATGAAGAAGAGATGGATATTCCTGAATACAGTGAGGCAAAGCGTACAGATCTGGCAAAAGCCTGTGAAGGGGTAAAACGTACTACAGGACAACATCCAGGTGGTATCGTTGTTGTGCCATTGGATATGGATGTTCATGATTTTACTCCAGTACAATACCCAGCTAATAATCCAAATGCAGAATGGAAGACTACGCACTTTGATTTCCATCAGATTCATGACAATATCTTAAAATTTGATATTCTTGGTCACGTTGATCCAACTGCCATGAAGATGTTGGAGAGAATTACGGGTGTAGATGTAAGAAAGATTCCAATGAATGATATTGAAACGATGATGATCTTCTCATCGACAGATTCATTAAAAATTGATACGACAAAATACAATGAGGTAACCGGAGCAGCCGGAATTCCTGAATTTGGTACTCCATTTGTTCGTGGTATCCTGGAATTGACAAAACCAACGACTTTTGGAGAATTGGTCACAATTTCTGGATTGTCCCATGGTACAGATGTTTGGTTAGGGAATGCCAAAGACTTGATTGATAATGGAACATGTGTCTTAAGTGAAGTTATCGGATGTCGTGATGATATTATGGTCGATTTGATTCAATATGGATTGGAACCAAAGCTTTCTTTTACGATCATGGAGAGCGTTCGTAAAGGAAAAGGTTTAAAAGATGACTGGATCAAGGCAATGAAAGCCAGCAATGTTCCAAATTGGTTCATTGATTCCTGCCTAAAGATCAAATACATGTTCCCAAAAGCCCATGCGGTTGCCTATGTTATGATGGCGGTGCGTATTGCCTGGTTCAAGGTGCACATGCCAGTTCATTATTATTGTATGTTCTTTAGCATTCGTTGTGATGCTTATGACATTCAAACGATGATTGCCGGAGAAGAAGCGATTCGCATGCGAATGAGTGATATCAAGCGTGCAAGAGAAGATAAGACCCAGAAAGTATCGGATAAAGAAAATGCGATTTATGATACGTTAGAACTTGCCTTGGAAATGACATTGCGTGGTTTTAGATTCTCCAATGTTTCAATCAATCGTTCAGCAGCCAATGAATTTATCGTAGACCCGGATGATCCTAAAGCTATAATTCCACCATTTACAAGTCTGGATGGATTAGGTGATAACGTAGGAAAATCGGTTGTCGAGGCAAGAGAAAAACGACCATTCTTATCCAAAGAGGATGTCTTAAAAAGAACCCAGCTTTCTAAGACCTTGTGTGATCGATTGGATCAAATGGGTGCTATGGAAGGATTGGACGAAGAAAACCAAATGACTTTATTCTAATAATTTCTCTATAGGTTCATCTTAATATGTTCAAGCAATGAAAGATGCAGTAGAAATCGATGGTGTCGATATGATGGGATATACAAGTTGGGGACCTATTGATCTGGTAAGTGCCTCTACCGGTGAGATGAAAAAACGCTATGGTTTTATTTATGTTGATCTAGATAATGAAGGAAAAGGAACTTTGAAGAGAACAAAGAAAAAATCATTTGCGTGGTATAAAAAGGTCATTGAGACAAATGGAGAAGATTTAAGTTATTGATACAGAGATAGAGCGGCTTAGGCTGCTCTTCTTTTTTTGAGTTTATGTGCGAATTGAGTATAATTAGGATATGGTTTATAAAATATTTATTGTAGAAGATGATAAAGTGATTTCACAAAAAATGGCAGAGTTTTTATCCAGCTGGAATTACCAAGTAAGGCAGGTTCATGATTTTTCTAAGATCATGGAGGAATTTATTGCCTTTGATCCGGATCTGATCTTGATGGATATTACGCTTCCGCATCTAAATGGTTATCACTGGACCTTGGAAATTCGTAAGTTCTCAAAAGTACCAATTCTATTTGTATCTAGCGCCAACGACGATATGAACATTGTTATGGCGATATCGCAGGGAGCGGATGACTATATCACAAAACCATTTGATCTACAGGTTTTGGCTGCCAAGATCCAGGCCCTATTAAGAAGAACCTATGATTTTAATTCACAAAGTCATTTTATTGAACACAAAGGTGTTCGATTTAATGTGGAAGATAATACAGTGTCTTTTCAGGACAAGAGCATCGAATTGACCAAGAATGAAGCCAAGATCTTGAGACTCTTGTTGGAAAGAAAGAATTCGATCGTTTCTCGAGATGATTTGATGGAATACTTGTGGAAGACTGATTATTATGTGGATGAAAACGCACTCAGCGTGAATGTGAACCGTTTACGAAAGAAGTTAGAACAAATTGATGTTCGAGATTTTATCATCACAAAAAAGGGAATTGGGTATTTGGTATGATAGTGCTTCATTATTTAAAAGATAGATTATTGGCCATCATCGTGTTTTTGATGTCATTTTTGATTTTATCCTTTTTATTCTTTCTCTATCGATACGAATTAGATATGATCATTTATGCCTATATGTTGATAGGAGTATTGATCTTAGGTGTATGTATCATTGATTTCTATCGTTATTATAAGCAGCACGAGACATTAACGACCTTACAAATCAAAAATAATGTATCTTTATCTCCTTTTATTTTGGATACTTCTTTAAAGGGACAGGATTATAAGAAGATCTTGCAGGCTATGGATCAAGATAAACTGCGAATCATTGAAGAAAATGAAGCTAGACAAAAAGAACAGATGGACTATTTTACATTATGGGCTCATCAAGCCAAGCTTCCTATTGCAGCCATGCGCCTTTGTCTAGATACAGATCCAATTGATCAAAAAGAACTCAAAATGCAGCTTTTACGCATGGAACAGTATACAGACATGGTTTTGGCTTACTTAAGAATGAACAGTGCACAGACAGATTATGTTTTTCGTGAACAGGATCTAGATGATCTCATTCGTCAAGCCATTCGTCATTTTTCCAGTGAATTTATATACCGTAAGGTTATGCTGGATTTTAAAGAAACGCATACATGCGTATTAACCGATGAAAAATGGTTTGTGTTTGTATTAGAACAAATTTTATCTAATGCCTTAAAGTATACAAATCCAAAAGGGAAGATCATGATTTACTTACAAGATGAACATGAGCTTGTGATTGAAGACAATGGAATTGGTATTGAACAAAGCGATCTAAAGCGAGTCTTTGAAAGAGGATTTACCGGATACAATGGTCGTATTGATAAGAAAGCCAGTGGTCTGGGTTTATATCTTTGTAAGGAGATTTTGGATAAGCTTAATCATTCAATTGCGATTGAGTCCAAACGACATCAGGGCACTAAAGTTATCATTACATTGGACCGATATGATTTTGGTATATTAAAGGATTAAAGCTCACAATATGTGGGCTTTCTTTGTGTTTCTTTCAGAAATGTAAGATTCGCGTTTGTTTTGTAAGGAAATTCGATGGTTGTGTATTTTCTAAACATCTATACTGAAGATGTATTAAGGAGGAGACGAATTATGTCATTATTAACAGTAAATCGATTGAAGAAAGTTTATACTACAAGATTTTCGCAGAACCAGGTTCTTGCGCTATCCGATGTAAACTTCAGTATAGAAAAAGGGGAGTATGTCGCAATCATGGGAGAATCAGGATCTGGTAAAACAACGCTCTTGAATATTCTGGCTGCATTGGATAAACCAACGAGTGGTACTGTTTTATTGAATGGAAAAGATATCACCAAAATTAACGAAAAAGAAATCTGTGCTTTTCGACGAGATCATCTTGGGTTTGTTTTCCAGGATTTTAACTTATTAGATACGTTTTCCAATATGGATAATATCTTTTTACCATTGGTTCTATCTAAGAAAAAGTATCCTGAAATGAAATTGAAACTAGAACCGATTGCGCGTCAGTTAGGAATTGAGTCGATTTTAAAGAAATATCCGTATGAGATTTCTGGTGGGCAGAAACAAAGAGTAGCGGTTGCCCGTGCATTGATCACACATCCAGATTTGATCCTTGCCGATGAACCAACTGGGGCTTTGGATTCTAAATCAACAGAAGAATTGCTTCGTTTATTTTCTAAAATCAATGAAAACAATCAAACGATCTTGATGGTTACACACTCAATCAAAGCAGCCAGTCATGCCCAAAGAGTGTTATTCATCAAAGATGGTGTGGTATTCCATCAAATCTATCGTGGCGATAAGAGCATGGATGAAATGTATCAAAATATCTCCGATACTTTGACAGTGCTGGCGACGGGTGGTGCTCGCAATGAGTAAAACGTTTTACTTTCGACTGGCATTTGATAATCTAAAGAAAAATGCCAAAATGTACATACCTTTTGTCCTTTCCTGTATCTTAACGATCATGATGTATTATATGGTATCTTCTTTATCTATGAATCCCAATATGATGAACATGATTGGTGGAGATGTCATGCAGCAGATTTTAAGCCTGGGCATCTATGTTATTACGGTTTTTGCGGTAATTTTCTTATTCTACACAAATTCATTTTTAATCAAACGAAGAAAACGTGAATTTGGGCTCTTTAATATCTTAGGGATGGAAAAGAAACATCTTTCTATTGTGATTGCCTTAGAATCTATGATTGTCTTTCTTGTGTCAATGGTTCTAGGAATCGGAATAGGAATTCTTTTAGATAAAGCGTTTTATCTGTTGATTGCCAAGATGTTAAATGCATCCATTGCCTTGGGATTTTATATCTCTTATCAATCTATCGTAAATTCAATCATTTTATTCTTGATTATCTTTGTTTTAATGTATTTATTCTCATTGATTCAGATCAATTTATCCAATCCAATTGAGTTGCTGCATGGAGATCAACATGGAGAAAAAGAACCGAAAACAAAATGGCTGTTAGCTCTTATAGGTTTGATTTGTCTAGGAACAGGATATTATATGTCAGTTTCAATCCAAGATCCAGTTACTGCTTTTGCGTTCTTCATGGTTGCGGTCATTTTGGTCGTAATTGGAACATATATGTTATTTACGGCTGGCAGTATCGTTATCTTAAAGCTCTTAAGGAAAAATAAGCGTTATTACTACAAGACGAATCATTTTATTTCTGTTTCCAACATGATTTATCGTATGAAACAAAATGCGGTTGGCTTGGGGAACATTTGTATTTTGTCTACTATGGTTTTGGTCATGTTATCAACAACAATTTCTTTATGGGTAGGAATGAACGATATCATCGAGACCCGTTTCCCTCGAGATATCACAGTATCTATTAATAGTGTAGATTCTAATCAGGCTCTTTATACGATTGATGATATGAATTATGCCATTGAACAGGCAGGTATTCAAACGGAAGATGAATTGGTTTACCGTACTTTATCCGTAAGTGCTTTTAACCAAGGAAATACATATACGTTTGGAAATGAGAATATGTCATTGCAGGACATTTCAAATGTAGTTGTTCTGTATTTTATAACACTTGATGACTATAACAGAACAGAAGGAACCAATGTGAGTCTTGCACCAGATGAAGTGTTGGTTTTTCCATCAGGAAAACAGTTTGATCATAAAACAATTGATATTGCCTCAAATACATTTAAGGTAAAAGGAATTCTAGATTCGATCAAAGCCGATTCCAATTACAGTGCCAATCTGCAGAACTCAATGTTTGTTGTAGTAGATTCTATGGATACTTTGTTTATGATTGATGATCTTCAAAAACAAGCGTATGGTGATAATGCAAGTTATATTCATACCAGTTATGATTTCAATTTGAGCAAATCAGAAGAAATGAGCGTTAAAGAAGCCACAGATGCCTTGATTGCCAACTATCCAGGAGATACAACTTACATGATGGTGGATACACAGGAAGGAAATTATGAAGATCTATTGTCTTTATATGCCAGCTTCTTGTTTATCGGCATCTTCTTGAGTTTTCTATTTATCATGGCCACAGTCTTGATCATGTATTATAAGCAGATCACAGAGGGATATGAAGATAAGAAACGATTTGAAATCATGCAGAAAGTAGGACTGGATAAACGTGAAGTAAAAAAGACGATCAATTCTCAAGTTTTAACTGTATTCTTTCTACCTCTTGTGGTGGCAGCGATCCATATTGTGTTTGCCTTCCCAATGATTGAAAAAATGCTGCGCCTATTGTATTTGGATAATACAAATCTTTATATTATGACTACCGTAATTTGTTTTGGAGTATTTGCCTTAGTGTATGTTTTGATCTATTTCTTGACCAGCAAGGTCTATTATGGAATTGTTCGAAACGCTATGTAAGATCATTCCAGGCGCTTTGTTCATTATTTATCTGTTCTATATTAATCATAAGGAAAGTTAAATCAATAAGCTTAAAATTCAATATTGTTTTAAATGATTCTATGCTAAAATAGGGACATTAGTGAAATAAGGAGTATAGAATTTATGAGCTTTACGATGAAACCAAAAAAGAACATATTATTTGATTTGGATGGAACATTATTGCCAATGGATATTAATGAGTTTGAAAAGGCATATTTCATGGGATTATGTGGTTGTATGATAGATCGTATCGATCCAAAAGACCTATATAAACATATTTGGGGTGGAACCAAACAAATGGTATTGAATACAGGACCTAAAACAAATATGGAAGTTTTCCGTGATTATTTCAATAATAATACAAGCTTAGATTATGATGAGTGTGAATCAATTTTTTTGGATTTCTATGCTAATGAATTTCAAAATTGTGTGAATGCATGTAAGGTTACCAATCTTAGCAAGGAAATTGTTTCGACATTGCAGGAAAAAGGATATACTGTAGCAATCGCAACAAATCCAATCTTCCCTCAGATTGCCACATATTCACGCTTAAACTGGCTTCATATTGATCCAGAGAGTCTTCCTTTGGTTACAACTTTTGAAAATTCGCATTCTGCAAAGCCCAACCCAGCTTATTACAAAGAAGTTTGTGAGTCTTTAAAGGTGGCTCCAGAAGATTGCATCATGATTGGTAACGATGTTGCGGAAGATGGAATTGCCAAAAAACTTGGAATGGAAGTTATGTTGATCGAAGATTGTCTTTTAAATAAAGATAATTTACCAACAGATGATTTCCAGATGGGAAGTTTAAAAGATTTATTAGAATGGGCAAAAAGTTTACCAGAAGTAAAATAAAACAAATATGGCACCAATCAGGTGCCATTTATCTTATATAAATCGTATAGAATCATGATAGAATAATAAAAAAGGTGTGGAGGTTTTATGATTGTATTCTGGATAATTGGAGTTTTGTTTCTTGTTGTCGGACTTATTGTTTGCGTGCCTCGTTATAGAATGTTTTTAAAATACAAAGGTCGAGCTAGCGGTAAGATCATAAAGATCGAAACAAATGGGAAAACCAGTCGAGCTATATTTGAGTATAGCGTAGGAAAGAGAATATATAGGCAGCATACAGGATGGACTTCAAATGGGATCTTTGTGGTGGGGAACCATTGCAGTATATTCGTTTAAAGATCCACAACGATCTTATATTAAAAATAGTGGTCAACTTATACAATGTATTGTTGGTACTGTATTTGTGATTATCGGGATTGTTGCCCTTTGTCTAGGATATATACTTCAAGGCGTTCTTTAAAATAAAACCGACAGCGTTTGTGCTGGCGGTTATCTTTTTATTTGCCCAGGCAAAATTTAGAGAATAAAGTATCCAGTAAATCTTCGCGATGAACTTCACCAAGGATTTCTTTTAAATGATCATGTGCCATTTGAATATCAATTTCAATTAAATCCGGTTCTATAAAGTTTTCCATTGCCTCTTTTGCTCGTATCATATCCTGCTTAGCTTGGTTTAATAAACCAATTTGTCTTTCATTAGATAAAAGAGGTTCTTCTTTTAACAAGTCGTTTTGATACATGTCTTCCAAGGCTTCGATCAAGGAATGGATATCATTGTTTTGGGCACTGATCCAGATACCTTCTTTGTCTGTGTTTTGAGACAGGTCTTCTTTGTTATAGATGATCAAACGCATCTTATCATTTGTAAGCTCAAGTAATTTTTTATCTTCTTCATCTAAAGGCTTGCTGCCATCAAAGACTAATAGAACAAGTTTGGCTTGTTTTAATTTTTCCTGACTTTTTTCAATTCCTATTTGTTCTATCTTATCTTTGGCATCGCGAATTCCTGCTGTATCGATCAGGTTTAACTGTATGGAACCAATATGGATCTGTCCTTCCACGATATCACGTGTGGTGCCGGCGATATCGGTTACAATTGCCTTATCTTCTTCTAATAAAGCGTTTAATAATGAACTCTTACCGACATTTGGCTTTCCAATAATGACAGTATCAATTCCTTTCTTCAACAGTTGTCCTGTTTGAACACGGTTCAAAATGGTATCAATCTTGGTGAGCCATTCATTGGTTTTTGGTAACAGATCGTGTGTTGTTAGTTGGGCAACATCATCATATTCTGGATAGTCAATATTTACTTCGATATTGGCAATGATTTCCATCAAATCATCGATTAGAGGTTGCAGCAGTTTTTTGATACTGCCTCGGATACCTCGAATCGCCATATTGGCGGCTGTATCATTGGATGCTTCAATCATATCTTGTATGGCTTCAGCCTGGGATAAATCGATTCTTCCATGATAGAAAGCTCTTTGTGTAAATTCACCGGGTTTTGCCAACATAGCTCCATGGCTTAATACGATGGATAAGATCTTACGAGTGATAAAGGTACCGCCATGACAGTTGATTTCTACGATATCCTCTCGGGTATATGTTTTTGGTGCTCTAAAGATTGAAACAAGCACTTCATCAACAGGTTGTTTGTTGTCATCCAAAATAAATCCATAATGGATGGTATGACTTTTCGCATCTAATATGTTTTTTGAAAATATGCTTTGAACGATAGATATAGCTTCATCACCGCTTAAGCGAATGATAGAAATAGCACCATCCTGTAATGCAGTTGAGATGGCAGCAATTGTATGTTGAAACATTGTGTTTTCCTTCTTTCTTTTGTAAATATAGTATAATATATATACACGTGAAATGTAAGAAGGGAACAACATATGAAACAATATACGCAAGATCAAATCCATGAAGTTGCCAAAGCATTTAAAGATCATGAAATCATAGCAATTCCAACCGATACAGTATATGGAGTCGGTGTGATGTATGGTGATTTAGATGCATTGCATAATTTGAAACATGCCAAACATCGTCCAGAGACAAAACCAATTCCTATGATGGTATCAAAGCTGGAACAATTAGAAGGTATTGCCATAATTGATGAAAGAACAAAGTTGATCGCAAAACATTTTTTGCCCGGAGCTTTGACACTGGTGCTTCCAGTGGATCCAAGATTGGATAAATCCTATAATAATGGACTTGAAACAATTGCGATTCGTATTCCAGATGAAGAATTTGTCTTATCTTTGATCGATGAATTAGATACTCCATTATTAGTAACTAGTGCCAATCAATCTGGCGCGCCAACAGCTCTAAAATATGAAGATGTTTTAGAACAGTTACCAAATATTGATGGGATCGTACTAGGAAAGTGTAGAGCACTTCAGGCAAGTACGATTGTGGATTGTACTAAAGAAGATCTAAAAATTTTAAGAGAAGGACCAATATCATTAGAAGAGTTAGTTTGTGTGATTGAGAATAAATCAAAATAGTATTTGACAAAGTTATTTTAGTCTTGTACGATACTTAGCGGATAAAGGCTATGAAAAGGACGAGTATCTTAGGATAATGTTACAGAGAGCTTTTGGTTGGTGGAAAAAAGCACAGGACCTTTGAGAATAAAACCTTGGAGCTGTATGTAATTCCTGCATTAAAGGAAGCACTGTTAATTGACAGTGGCAGAGGTTTTCTAGAGTGATCTGGAAGACAAACTAGGGTGGTAACACGAGCATTTCGTCCCTATGACGAGTGCTCTTTTTTTTATTGAGTATAGGAAAGGATAAAGAAAATGGAAAAATTAACTGAACAGGAAAAAGTGCGTCGCCAGAAGATGCAGGATCTTCAAGATATGGGGATCGATCCATTTGGAAAGCGTTATGATCGCACAACAACTTCTGGAAAAATCGTTGAAGCGTATGAAAACTGCACAAAAGAAGAACTTCAGGAAAAAGAAGTACACGTAAAAGTGGCAGGACGCATCATGACCAAACGCCGTCAGGGGAAAGCTGGTTTCATGCATATCCAGGATGTGGATGGACAGATCCAGATTTATGTACGTAAAGATGTGATTGGTGATGATCAATATGAAATTTTTAAGAAAAATGATATTGGAGATATCGTAGGTATTGAAGGAACGGTCATGAAAACGGACCATGGACAGTTATCTGTTCGTGCGCAGGTATATACACACTTATCTAAATCTTTAAGACCATTGCCAGAAAAATTCCATGGTTTAACTGATGTAGAAGAGCGTTATCGTCGTCGTTATGTAGATTTGATCATGAATCCAGAGGCAAAACATATTGCCTTAACACGACCAAAAATTATTCGTGCCATTCAACATTATTTAGATGGTCAAGGTCTTGTAGAAGTGGAAACACCAGTATTGCAGCCTATTTTAGGCGGGGCTAGTGCTAGACCATTTGTGACACATCACAATACTTTAGATATGGATTTCTATATGCGAATAGCAACAGAATTACCATTAAAACGTTTGATCGTTGGTGGTTTGGAAGGTGTTTATGAAATTGGACGTTTATTCCGTAATGAAGGAATGGATGCAATGCATAACCCTGAATTTACAACAGTAGAAGCTTATGTAGCCTATAGTGATCTATATGGTATGATGGATCTGATTGAAGGATTGTTTGATTCTGTTGCCAATGAAGTATTGGGTACAACAGAAATTACATATCAAGGGCAACAGCTATCTTTAAAAGCACCATTTAAACGTGTTCATATGGTGGATGCGATCAAAGAAGCCTGCGGAGTTGATTTCTGGAAAGAAATGACTTTGGATGAAGCCAAAGCACTTGCTAAAGAACATGATATTGAAGTCGAAAAAATCCATAACTCTGTTGGACATATCATCAACTTATTCTTTGAAAAATATGTAGAAGAAACAATTGTTCAGCCTACATTTGTATATGGGCATCCTACAAGTATTTCGCCGCTTGCCAAAAAGAATGCAGAGGATCCTCGTTTTGCCGATCGCTATGAATTATTCATCTGTGGACATGAATATGCGAATGCATTCTCTGAGTTAAATGATCCAATTGATCAAAGACAGCGCTTTGAAAAACAGTTGGAGCTAAGAGAACTTGGAGATGATGAAGCCAACGAAGTCGATACAGATTATGTAGAAGCATTGGAATACGGCATGCCTCCTACTGGTGGTGTAGGGCTTGGAATTGACCGCTTTGTGATGTTGTTGACAGATCAGAGAACAATTCGTGAAGTCTTATTGTTCCCGCATATGAAGCTGACAAAAGATTCTAAAAAAGCTAACAAGACAAAAATAGAGGCACCTGTTAAAACAAGTACACCTGCATCTTCAGAAGTAGTTAACAAGATTCCGACGATTGATTATTCAAAAGTAGAAATTGAACCTTTATTCAAAGATTTCGTTGATTTTGAAACATTCTCTAAATCAGACTTTAGAGCTGTAAAGGTAAAAGAATGTCGTGCTGTTCCAAAGAGCAAGAAGTTATTAGAATTCATCTTGGATGATGGAACAGGAGAAGATAGAACGATCTTAAGTGGTATTCATGACTATTATGAACCTGAAGAACTAGTTGGAAAAACATTGATTGCAATCGTCAATTTACCACCAAGAAAAATGATGGGAATTAATTCTTGTGGCATGATCATTTCAGCAATTCATCAGGAAGAAGGCCAGGAACGTTTGAACCTTTTGATGGTAGATGATGCTATTCCTGCGGGAGCTAAATTGTACTAATAATTAAAACTTAATAAAAGTACTCAGAATGTTCTGAGTGCTTTTTATTTTGATAATCAAAATAAATGCTTGAAAAAACAAGTTTTAATCACTTAAAATATTAAATATGAAAACTAGAGAAATTGCTTATGGCGGATTAAGTATTGCTTTATTGGCGATATGTTCATGGATATCAATACCTTTTACGATTCCATTTACATTACAGACGCTTGCTATGTTTCTTATATGCCTTGTTTTTGGTGGGAAAAAGGGAACTATATATGTATTTGTCTATATTATAGCTGGAGCGATTGGATTACCCGTTTTTTCAGGATTTAGAGGTGGAATAGGTACTTTGATGAATCTGACTGGTGGATATATTCTTGGTTTTTTATGGAGTTCACTTTTTCTATGGTTGACAGAAAAATATTGGATAAATAATTCAAAACTTTTTATTCTTTGTTCAGTTATAGGATTATGTCTTTGTTATAGTTTTGGAACGTATTGGTTTTTAAATGTAAGCTTGCAAAATCAAAACATTCTTTCAGTTAGAAGTGTTTTATCGGTTTGTGTATTTCCTTTTATTATTCCGGATTTAATTAAAATCATTTTAGCCTATAGCATAGGAAGAAGATTAAGATCACATTTACCTTGATACTTTTTTATCTATTGTAAATGATGGTAAATATATGAAACGACTATTTGTAATATTGATAACATGTATTTTGTTTATAGGTTGCAGCAAGCAACAAATCTTATCTGGTAATTCAAAGGAAAGTACAAACTTACAAAATGAAGAATTCACAAATGAATCAAATAGGGAGAATGAAAATAAGATGCAGATGAATGTTAAAGTAGGAGATAGAAATTTTATCGCAACATTAAAAGATAATGAAGCAGTAGATGTATTGGTTGAAATGTTAAAAGAAACGGGTATTACTATTAAAATGAGTGATTATGCAGGCTTTGAAAAAGTAGGCGCTTTGGAAACAAATTTACCTACAAATAATCAACAAATAACGACACAGCCGGGAGATATTATGCTTTATCAAGGAAATCAAATTGTTTTGTTTTATGGATCTAATACATGGAATTATACTCAAATCGGACATATAAACAATTTATCCGGATGGCAGGAAGCATTAGGGAATGGGGATGTAACAATTACACTTTCTTTGGAGGAAAAAGTTGAATAACCTATAGTCCGATTTAAAACGAAATATAAGTTTCAAAAAGTTTCAAAATATATTTAATTTTTCTCTTGTTTTTATAAACAAAGTTTCAGAATGTTTAAATCGTCTTGTCTTTCATTAAATTAAGGTTTACTTTGAAGATGCAAAAAGGAGGACAACCTAATGAGAGATGGAATTAAAATTGTTACAATCGGCGGAGGAAGTAGTTATACGCCAGAACTTATGGATGGATTTATTAAACGTTATCATGAATTGCCTGTTCGTGAAATTTGGTTGGTTGATGTAGAAAATGGAAAAGATAAAGTTGAAATTGATGCAGCTATGGCTCGTCGTATGTGGGAAAAAGCCGGATATGATGTTAAAATTTACACAACATTGAACCGAAGAGAAGCTTTGACAAATGCAGATTTTGTTACAACTCAATTTCGTGTAGGATTCTTAGAAGCACGTATCAAAGATGAACGCATTCCTTCTTATTATGGAATGTTAGGCCAAGAAACAAATGGAGCAGGGGGTATTTTCAAAGCTTTTCGTACTATTCCTGTTATTTTGGATATCGTAGAAGATATGAAAGAGCTTTGTCCAAATGCTTGGTTGATTAATTTCACGAATCCAAGCGGGATGATTACAGAGGCAGTTGTTAAATATGGAAAATGGGATAAAGTTGTAGGGTTATGCAATGTACCAGTAATCGCAATGATGAAAGAACCTATCGCAATTGGATATGATGCTAAAGAGCTGGTTTACCAGTTTGTTGGTATCAATCATTTTCATTGGCATAAAGTCTATGATAAACAAGGAAAAAATATCACACAAAAGGTTATTGATGCTATGCTTGAGGGAAAAGATATTGGATTACCGGCTAATATTGCCAATGTTCCTTTCTTTAAGGAACAGGTTGAACAGATGCAGATGATTCCTTGCGGATATCATCGGTATTACTATCGATCACAAGAAATGCTGGAGCATAGTTTAGAAGAATATAAAACCATAGGGACTCGTGGTCAACAAGTCAAGGAAACGGAAGAGCGACTATTCAAACTTTATGAAGATCCAGATTTAGATACAAAGCCAGAAGAATTGAGTCTTCGTGGCGGTGCATATTATAGTGATGCTGCATGTGAATGTATCAATTCCATATACAATAATAAGAAAACACATATGGTTGTAAGCACAAAGAATCGAGGAGCTGTTCCTGAATTACCAGAAGATTGTGTGGTTGAAATCAGCTCAGTCATTACTGCAAAAGGCCCAATGCCAATAGCATGGGGAAAATTGCCAAGTGCACAAAGAGGATGGCTTCAATGTATGAAAGCTATGGAAGAATGCACGATCGAAGCAGCTATTACCGGAAATTATGGTTTGGCTTTAGAGGCGTTTATTTTGAACCCTTTGATTCCATCTGGAAAAAATGCTAAAGAAGTCTTGGACGAGTTATTGATTGCTCATGAAAAATATTTACCACAATTTAAAGATAAGATTGAAAAGCTTAAAATGAATGGTGTAACAATTCGTGACAAAGTTGTTTTCGACTTAGTAAAAGAAGGCAAATAAAATGAATCTTCAGGAACAAATTTTATATTATTACAAGAAAAAGAAATATAATTGTTCTGAAACGATAATTCATGCGGCTAACGATGTATATTCGCTTAATCTAGACAAAGACAGTATGAAAATGTTAGCAGGTTTTGGAAGTGGTATGTATTCAGGTAAAACATGTGGTGCTTTGATTGGATGTGTTGCTGTTTTGTCTAAATTATTCATTAAAGAGAAGGCTCATGATCAACTCTCAGAATTTAGAAAAGCTATTCAACTTTGTGTACGTAACTTTACAGAAGATTTAGGCGATACTGAATGTAAAAATATTCGACCTCATTCATATGATCCGAATCTACATTGTCTGTATACCGTACAGAAGGCTGGTATGGCTCTAGAATCAACGATTGCTGAGATAAAAAAAGAATATGAGTTAGAGTCATAAAAAAGAACTGTTAAGTAAACTGAATAATGAAACTATACAAAAAAATGGATTCCATATGATGGGATCCATTTTTTATGTGCTTGTGTGTGAAGAAAAGGTGATAAATAAGCAAAATGTTTAAATTTATAACTTCCTATCGTCCATATAATCCATTGCATTTAAAACATATTTTTTATTTGTTGAACGATCTTGGTTATAGATACAGCCAAATAAAATATCCATAACATATTGAAGAGCTATATGACTGGAATATTGAACGATTCTGTCTTGTAATTCTTCACAGTTGCTCATGCCTAGATGTTCACAAATATATTGTGGGAACGGATTGTTTTGGTATCCGGAAACTAAAATACAAGGAGTATTTTTTTCATTTAGTTTTTGTAGGATAGGTAAAATAAAAGAGGCTTTGGCTGAATAAGAGAGGATCAAAGCAATGTGATTTTTATTACTGGCTAGTGCATGAAGTCTTTGTTCATAGAATGATTCTGGACAGTTAACCATTTTGCCAATGGTTAACATTTTATCTTGGAAGTTTTTTGCAATGTTCATATTATGTGCATGCGTATAAATATCTATGGATGGTGCTTTAGACATGAGTTTAGTAGCATGTACTAGTTTTTGTTTATCTAGACAAGATAATGTATCCTGAATTGTCTTTTCATATAATTCTAAAAGTTTTGTTGCTATTTCTATCGGATTATCTTGTAGGGTAAATGGATAATTGATGTCAATATCATGTTCTTTATAAATGTCTGCAGATATATCATTTGTCAACTGAATTTTAAGTTCGTTAAAACCTTTGAAATCTATTTTTTTGCAGAAACGGTGTATGGCGGATTTAGAAACATGAATTTGTTCTGAAAGTTCCTGAATGGAATAATTAATTACCTCATCTTTATGTGATAGTATATAATGAGCAATTTCATTTTCCACAGGCGTTAAATGAGAGCATTTATGAATTCTTTTTTCTATCTGCATATCATACCATCCTTTTATTTTGTCTTGATGAGGATGTTAATATAGTGGTATTTTCTATTCCGTACCTCATCATAGAAGTTGTGTTTCCAGTCAATATAATTAACACTTTCTTCAAGTTGTTTTATAGATAGTTCTAAATTTTTTATATTCTCTTAATAATAAAATCATATTTTTTTACAAGTTAGATCATTGATTTGATTTATATCCAGTTCATCATAAATTTGGATATTGTTTTCAGCATGTTTTAAAGTTTGATACATAAAATTGAGTCTTTGGCATATCTGTATCATTGTGTACATAAACTTTCCATCAAAAGTCATAAAAATGTGTTAGTGGTAGCAACAATCGTAATATATGATTGGTTGTATGAACCGATAGATACAATTGAATTATATCACTGTTTAACATTAATGAAAAAATTTAAAGGAATAATATACTATTTTATTTTATAGGTATTGGGAATAGTCTTTATATTAAAGCTGAGAAAATCGAAATTGATGGATATGAAGTTTCAAATAAAATCAATAAATATATCAATGAACGATCAAATAGAGCAAAAAGGCTATTGAACCATTAAGACAATATCTCAAAAAGAATCCAAATATGCAATATCGTAATGTGAATATTACATCATTTGAAATAGTTGAAGCAATAATCAGAAAAAATAAGGAGAAATTTTAACGATTAAATATTTAGAATTATAAATGATAATTCGATATTTATGATATTTATTAAGGGTTAGCATTCAAGCTTCAAAAGTGAATTGTCAAAATGTTTTTAAATATAGATGAAGTTTATATATACAAAAGTGTAAATAAAAAGCTAGGCAGATCCTAGCAAATTCTTGGAAGAGGTTGACCAGATAGTTTTCTTAAACGTCTGGTAGCTCCTAATTTTGTTTTTAAATGAAGTTCTTTTGGATGCCTTTTTGTGATTTTTCCAATGATCTTGGCATCTTGTCCAAGAGCTTGACACATTTTATTGGCATCCTCTTTAGCGCATATAGCTAACATTCGTCCTTCACAAGCTAAATATAAAGGATCAAAGCCGAGTAAAGAACAAAGTGTTTTGACATCCAGATCAATTGGGATTTCTTGTTCATAAAGCTCCATTCCAAATTCAGTTTGTTCAATCAATTCAATACAGGTAGTCGCAACACCGCCTCGTGTTGGATCGCGCATGATACGAAGTCCTTCTATATCCATAGCATTCTTGGCTTGCTCATTTAAAGGAGCACAATCAGAATTAACCTCACCTAGAAGTTGGATATCTTCTCTTGCCATAAAGATACTGGCACCATGGCGGGCAATGCTTCCGGATACGATTACAACATCTTCTTCTTTGTAGGAGTAGGATGTTTTTCGTTTTAAGAAGCCAATACCAGATGTATTAATAAAAATCTGGTTTCCTTTTTGTTTTTCAATTACTTTTGTATCACCTGTAACTATTTGGATATCACAAGCTTTTGCGGTTTCTTTCATAGAGTTTAAGATAAGCTTAAGATCATCTAGAAGAAAGCCTTCTTCAATGATCAAGGAACAGGATAGATATTTTGGAATTCCTCCAGCCATCAAAATATCATTGTTTGTACCACAGATCGCCAGCTTTCCTATATCGCCTCCAGAAAAATTCCAGGGATCAACTACAAAACTGTCTGTAGAAAAAACAAGAGGGTGTTCTTGGTTTATTAAGATAGCTCCATCTTTAAGCTCATTTAAGGCATTATTTTGAAATGATGGAACAATGATATCTTCTATTAATTGGGAAGTCAGTTGACCTCCGCTTCCATGATCGATCGTGATGATATTCTTCATAATCTCTCCTCATACATAAAGCTTGCCGCACAGGCTCCCTCACTTGAAACCATACATGGTCCAATGGGATTTTGGGGTGTACATATTTTTTGAAATAATGGACATTCTATCGGTTTTTTCTTCCCGGTCAATATATTGGCACATTGACATCCTTTAGGTTCTTTATTTTCTAGTAAAGGTAGCTGAAAATGGATCTTGGCATCAAATTGAGAATATGTATCTTTTAACTTAAGACCACTTTTTTCGATATTTCCTAACCCTTTCCAAAGTGAAGTTTCCGGCTCAAAAACATCATGGATCAAGCTTAGAGCTTTCTGGTTTCCATTGTAGCGGACCGCTCTTTGATATGTGTTTTTGATGGCTGGTGTATCCTGATTGATCATATCAATCAAAAGATTAATTGAACATAAGATATCTTCGGCTTCAAAACCGCTGATAACACCAGGTTTATGATATTCTTTACTCAGAAATTGAAAGCCTTGTTCACCAAGGATGCATGCGACATGACCAGGGCAAATAAAACCATCAATGTCAGGATCATCTTTTAATAAAGTTCGAAGAGCCGGTTCTGTTCGTTTTAATAAGCTGTAAAAGAAAAAGTTTTTAATATTTTGTTTGTAGGCTTCTAGGATGCAAATGGCACTTCCCGGTGTTGTGGTTTCAAAACCAACTCCTAGAAAGATGATTTGTTTATTTGGATTTTCTTTGGCATAATCTAAAGCTTCTAAAGGAGATAAACACATCTTTACCTGTTTATGTTGAAACAGGCGTTTTCCTTTAGAGCCTGGTACTCGTAACATATCTCCATAACTGAAGATCACGATATTTGGCTCTTTAAGGAGCTCTAAACATATATCAATGATGTTGGAAGGAGTGACGCAGACAGGACACCCTGGTCCAGATACGAGTTCTATATTCTCTTCCAGCAAAGAACGTATTCCATTTTGGGCAATAGACATCGTATGCGTACCGCAAATCTCCATGAGTTTGATTTTTCTTTTCGGTTTATTTAATAACATCAAACAGCTCCTTATATACTTCTTTGGTTTTCATGGCCTCTTCTTTATCAATCTTTTCTATCGCAAATCCAGCATGTACCAGAACTTCATCACCAATTTGTATATCCGGTAAAAAATCAATTCGTATTTTTTGTGATATGCCATTGGCGCTGGCGACAGCTGTTTTATCTTGGATTTCTTCAATCGTTAAGGGAATGGCTAAACACATTGTGATCACTTCCTTCTTTGACTTAAGATAGCAAGTTGCCCTAAGGCTATACCTTCATCGTTGCAACTTACTTTTTCATGCCAGTAAACTGTATAGTTTTCTTTTATAAGCTTTTTATAAATTCCTTGCAATAACTGCAAATTTTGAAAACAACCACCACTTAAAACGATAGGCAGATATTCTTTATTTAATGTATGAACTTGTTCGATAGCCATATCAATGATCGTGTTGATTGCCTTTTGGGCTTTGATGTGGATATCATCAGTATCCTGGATCATTTCTTTGACCATAGGTGTCCAGTCAAAGTATCGTACATGTTCTTTTTCATAGAATTTTAAAGAATATCTTTTATCTGTTGGCTGAACCATAGATTCAAGTAGCATAGGAGCTTGTCCATCGTAGTCTTGAGTTATTTTCTTTGTTAAGATACTGTATAGTCCATCAAATAATCGACCCATACTTGTGGCAGGAACACTGTTTTGAATCCTTATCTTTTTTAATAGTTCTTGTTTTGTTGGCTCAAAGAATGTTTGTTCAATGTTGGCGTCCATGCTCATGACCAAGCCAATTCGCCCTATTTCATGGATTGCCTGTTCACCTCCAATTAGATCAATTGGTTTAATGGAACCTACACGGACAAAATCTTGGTAGTCACCAATTAAAAATTCAGCACCCCAGATCGTTTGATCTTTACCAAGACCAGTCCCATCCCATATGATACCAAAACATGGCCCGCTTAGTTCATGTTCAAACATGCAGCTGGCCATATGTGCATGATGGTGATATATCTTGGTTATAGGGATGTCTAAACTTTGTGCATATAAAGTTGATGCATAATCAGGATGTTGATCACAGCCAGCTTGACGCGGTGTAATTTCGAAAAGGCGTTTATAGGTATCAAGAGCTTTAGTAAAGTGTTCCATAGTTTCAATTGTTTCCATGTTTCCAATATAAGGACTTATAAAAACATGATGATTTTTTCCCAGAGCAAAACTTCCTTTTTGATGAGCTCCTAGTGCTAGTAGTCCATCAACATCAAATGGTGTATGGATCACAATTGGTGCATATCCTCGACTCTTGCGGATAAAATATGGTTTATCATTTACGATTCGAATCAAGGAATCATCACATCGATTTTCAATCTTTCGATCATGCAGCAGGAAAGAGTCTGCAATGTCTTTTAGTTTTATCAGGGCTTCTTCATTATCGATTAATACAGGTGTATCTGAAAGATTGGCACTTGTCATCACTAAAAGAGGACATCTTTCCAATAATAAAATATGTAATGGACTATATGGTAAAAAGATTCCTAATTCTTTGTTTTCGGATAGTTCTATGTATGAATTTGGATCTTTCTTTTTGCATAGTACGATAGGTCTTTCTTTGCTTGTTAAAAAGCTTTCTTCAACAGAAGAGATATCTACCAATTCTTTTGCAGTTTGAATATCTTTTGCCATGATCGCAAAGGGCTTGGCTTCTCTTTGTTTTCTTTTCCTGAGTCGTAAAACAGCTTGTTTATTGTTGGCATCACAGGCTAGATGGATTCCTCCAATGCCTTTAATGGCAACGATCTTTCCTTCCTTTAAATCGTTTATAGCATTTTCTAATTCGTTTTCATCTTGTTTATTTCCTACATAAATGAGTTTTGGACCGCATTCTTTGCAGGCATTTGGCTGGGCATGATAGCGTCGATCGTGAATATCATGATATTCTTTGTCGCATTGTGAACAAAGTTTGAAATCAGACATTGTCGTATTTTTGCGATCATAAGGAATATCTTGAATGATCGAGTATCGTGGTCCACAATTTGTACAATTAATAAAAGGATAATGGTATCTACGATTATTTGGATCTAGCATTTCATGAATGCAGTCTTCACAAGGGGCAATATCTGGTGAAATGAGTGTCTGATGGATTCCATTTTGACTCTCTTTGATTTGAAAATCATTGAAAGATTCCATAGGATACTCTTCAATTTCGATATTTTCAATTTTAGAAAGCACAGGAGCCTGACTTTTTAACTGTTCTAAAAATATATCGGTATCTTTAGAATTACCTTGAATATGAATAATAATACCTTGGGCATCATTATACGCGTATCCTTTTAGATTGTTTTGTAAGGCAAGACGGTGAACAAAGGGACGAAAACCTACTCCTTGTACAATGCCTTGTACTTGTATCTTAAGATGCTTCATGGAGCATTTGTTCGATCCTTTCTTTTAAATGATCAATAAATTCATTAAGCCCTTTCTTATCTTTTGTGCTGACTGAAAAGAAAGGGGCATTTGGATTGATGCCATGATAATCATTTTGTACTCTTTCTAGATCAAAATCAAAATAAGGCAGTACATCTATTTTATTGATTACTAAGCAATCTGTATCGGTGAACATCAAAGGGTATTTTACGACTTTATCATCACCTTCCGGAACGCTAAGTATCGTAATACGCATATTTTCTCCAATATCAAATTCAGCTGGACAGACTAGATTGCCAATATTTTCAACGAGCAAAACATCGATAGAATCTAGTTTGAAGTCTTTTAATATATTTTGGATGCTCATAGCTTCGATATGGCAGGCTCCATCGGTATTTAATTCAACGCTTGGGACGTTCATTTCGGCAATTGTTTTGGCATCGATATCCGTTGTGATATCGCCTTCAATGACGCCAATTGAAAATGTATCTCTTAATTGTTCAATGATATTTTTGATCAAACTTGTTTTACCAGCTCCTGGCGAACCCATGATATTGATCAGTACAGTATGATGTTCTTTCAAAGTTTCTTTTACTTGATCAGAGACATCTTGATTCCAGTCCATGATCTGATGATATACTTTAATTTCCATATTATTCCACCTCAATGCTCTCGATAAGACATTCATTCCCTGAAAGACGTTTTAGATCAATGCTGTGACAAAAAGGACATTCAATATGTTTTCGATCTATCAAAGCTTCTTTATGACATTGATTACAATAGACTTTTAAAGGAATTTCTTTTACTTTGATCTGTACACCTTGGCAAATTGTATCTTTTGCCAAAAGATCCATATACATTTGAATACACTCTGGCACAAAACCGGAAAATGGTCCCAGTACTAGACGAATTTCTGTTACCTTTTTTGCGTTTTTTGACTCAGCGATTTTAATGACATCTTTAAGAATGTGTTGTGTGATATCGATTTCATGCATAATGCCATTATACGCCTCAAAACTTGAAAAATGAATGGAAACCTCTTACAAATAGGAATATAATGAGAATCAAAGAGATCGTGGAGGGACGTTATGTTTTTGATACCGACATTAACAGGCATACCTCTTATTGGGGCTGTGTTGATTTGTTTGATTCATAATGAAAAAATACGTGGATTAATCATTTATATAACGGCTGCTTTAATAATGGTCACAACTTTTTTTATGGTTGCAACATGGATCATAGATGGGCAAAATACATGGCGCTATTATGTGGATACAGTCTTTGTAGACCATCTTATGCAGATTGTTGAAATCTTATTGATGATTTTTATAATTTATATGAGCTTTAAATATAAAAAACGATGGGTTTGTCTATTGTCGATCTTTCAAACACTTTTGGTTTTATGGGTCGAGTATACGATTCCTTTGGTTGAATCCACTCATACACAAGTTGATTCTTTAGCCCTTTTAATGTGCGTAATCTGTGCTGTGATTGGTGGCTTGATTGGGATTTATTCCGTTGGTTATATGAAAAGCTATCATGAAAATCATCGTGGGGTCCTTGATCGAAGTTCAACGTTTTTATCTTTGTTGTTTGTGTTTATGGCCGCAATGTTTGGCTTGGTGCTTTCATCCAATCTGATCTGGCTTTATTTCTTCTGGGAGATTACGAGTGTTATTTCTTTTTTGTTGATTGGATATACCAGGACGGAAGAAGCAATTGATAATAGTTTTAGAGCTTTGTGGATGAATTTGCTAGGCGGTGTAGGTTTTGCTCTGGCTATCTGGTTATGCGCGATGAGTTCTCATAGTGTACAGCTAAGTGTAATTGTTTCCAATGGAAATATGCTGGTAATTGGCTTATTGGCACTTGCTGGTTTGACAAAGAGCGCCCAGCTACCATTTTCAACATGGTTATATGGAGCGATGGTAGCTCCAACACCATCCAGTGCTTTATTACACAGTGCAACCATGGTCAAAGCAGGTGTTTATTTATTGATTCGACTAGCTCCTGCTTTAAATGGCACTTTATGTGGAAGTATGGTTTCTTTTATTGGTGGATTTACTTTTATCATGGCTAGTTTGATGGCAATAGCTCAAAATGATGCCAAAAAAGTTCTGGCATTTTCAACAATTTCTAATCTTGGTTTAATTGTAGCATGTGCTGGAATTGGTGTAGAACAAACGGTATGGGCAGCCATTTTCTTGATGATCTTTCATTCCGTCAGCAAATCTATGTTGTTTGAAGGTGTGGGAGCCACAGAAAACAGCATTGGATCGCGTGATATTGAACATATGCATGGTTTGATTTTAAGATTGCCTAAATTAGCTTATATCATCGGTATAGGAATTGCTGGAATGTATTTAGCCCCTTTTGGTATGTTAATCAGTAAATGGGTTGCCTTAAAGGCCTTTGTGGATTCAGGGAATGTGTTATTAGTAATGTTTATTGCCTTTGGTAGTGCTTCAACGATGTTCTATTGGACCAAGTGGTTAGGAAAGTTGATCGCAATGCATAAGCCAAAGACACCGGATGAGGATAAAACTCGTAAAGATGAATATTTTTCTATGAATATTCTTTGTGGTATCATGATTTGTCTGTGTTTATTGTTCCCACTATTGGCAAAATATATTGTGAATCCAGTTGTTTTGACATTATTTGGATCAACGCATGATGTTTTATCCATGAGTGAGTTAACAACGATGGTCATAATGGTCTTCAGCATTTTAGTTGTACCAAGTGTTATGTTTTTGATTACAAGAACGGCGCCTAGAGATTATGTGCCTACTTATATGAATGGTATCAATACAGGGGATAATTCTCATTTTATTGACAGCATGGGAGAATCTAAGAAACTTTATCTTTCTAACTGGTATTTGCGTTTTGAGTTTGGCAGACGAAGATTGTTGAAACCTTCTCAAATTGTAGCTTCCAGCGTATTGATCGTATGTTTTGCGATACTTTTAGGAGGAATATTGTGATGAACCGGTTTATATCTTTGGCACTGTATTTGATTCTGGCTCCTTTTGTTGGAGCTTTGTTAGATGGGATAGATCGTAAGATCACAGCTCGCATGCAGGGAAGAAAAGGACCTTCAATCTTTCAGCCATTTTATGATCTGATTAAATTATTTTCAAAACAGATGATTGCGGTAAACAGTGTTCAGTTATTGTTGAACTGCAGCTATTTAGTTTTCTTGGCAATTGCCGGTGGCATGGTGTTCTTTGGAACAGATATATTAATGAGCTTGTTTATTTTGTCGACTGCCGATATGTTTTTGATCTTGGCAGCCAGCAGTGATTCTTCACCGTATTCCAATATAGGAGCGAGTCGTGAAATGTTGCAGATGATGGCGTATGAACCTATGACGCTCTTGATTGCGGTAGGGTTTTATTTGGCAACAGGATCATTTCGTGTAGATGATATCATTCAACAAAGTACATCTGTAATTTTGATGATGCCAGGCTTATTTGTAGGTTACATCTTGATCATGGCTATCAAGTTAAGAAAATCGCCGTTTGATCTATCCACTTCTCATCATGCTCACCAGGAGATCGTGAAAGGAATTACAACGGAGATGTCCGGGCCAACTCTAGCTATCATGGAAATTGGGGAATACTATGAGAAGATGTTGCTGCTGGCAGTGGTCGCCTTGTTCTTTATCAATTCCAACTGGTATAGCTGGATCATTGCGATCATAGCTTGTCTGGGTGTTTATTTTATAGAAATCGTCATCGACAATGTCAGTGCCCGCATCAACTGGAGATATGTATTGAATGTCTGTTGGTTAATTACGCTGTTGTGTGGCGGAATCAATATTTTGATCTTGATGTTGATATAGTGAGGTGAAGCGCAATGGAACATTTAAAAAAATCGCCTTGGATGCTGCATTATGATGCAAGCAGCTGTAATGGGTGTGATATAGAAGTTTTAGCTTGTACGATGCCTCGATTTGATATTGAACGATTTGGAATCATCAATACCGGAAATCCTTTCCATGCGGACATACTATTAATTACCGGCGGTGTGAATGCTCAAAGTGCTGAAGTTGTGAAGCAGATTTATTCACAGATGCCGCATCCCAAAGTTGTGGTTGCGGTTGGAATCTGTGCCTGCACAGGCGGTGTTTTTAAAGATTGTTACAATATCTTAGGTGGTGTGGATAAAGTTATTCCTGTTGATGTGTATGTACCAGGTTGTGCAGCTAGGCCACAGTCAATCATTGATGGTGTCTTAAAAGCTGTTGATATATTAGAAAAGAAAAGGGAGGCTGTCGAACATGAGTGATCGTATCATCCAATCAAATAAAGAAGAATTATATGCCTCCTGCATAAAACGAAAGATGGAAGGATGGCGTTTGGCACAGATTTGTGCGGTGACAATAAATGATGGCTTTGAAATGAGTTATACCTTTGTCAAAGACCTTGATATGGATACTTTACGTATTTGTTTAAAGGAAGATGAGCCGATTTCTTCAATTACGCAAATTTATCCTTGTGCTTTTTTACAGGAAAATGAAGCCGCTGAACTATTTGGTGTCAAGATTGAAAATATTACTATGGACTATAAACATAAACTATATCGTATAGAAGCAGGTACACCTTTTAAAGCGAAGGAGGATGCATAATGGCAAAGCGAAGTGTCATTCCTTTTGGTCCTCAACATCCTGTACTTCCTGAACCGATTCATTTGGATCTGGTCTTAGAAGATGAAGTTGTAGTGGAGGCAATCCCAAATATTGGTTTTGTGCATCGAGGACTTGAAAAGCTGGTAGAAACAAAGGATTATAAACAATATGTATATATAGCTGAAAGAGTATGTGGTATCTGTAGCTTTGGGCATGGCTTAGGGTATTGTGAGAGCATTGAACATATGATGAATATTGATGTACCTAGACGTGCTAAATATTTAAGAACTTTATGGATGGAATTAAGTCGAATCCATTCGCATTTATTATGGTTGGGTCTATTGGCAGATGCTTTGGGATTTGAGGCTTTGTTTATGCAAAGCTGGCGCCTGCGTGAAAAAGTATTGGATCTATTTGATATGACCACAGGAGGAAGGATCATATTTTCTGTAAATCAGGTAGGTGGTGTATTAAAAGATATCGATCCATCCATGTTAAAAATTATTGATCAGACATTAACGGATATGGAAAAAGAGTTAAAGCCAATTACCAGAACATTCTTAGAGGATCGTCTTGTCAATTCTCGTTTACGTGGATTGGGTGTCTTAAGCAAAGAACAGGCCTATATAGCGGGAGCCTGTGGACCGATGTTACGTGCCAGTGGTGTTCCATATGATTCAAGAGAGACAGGGTATGCGGCTTATTCAGAATTAAACTTTGGACCGATCATTGCGATTGAAGGGGATTCATATGCGCGAGTGAAGGTTCGCCTTGCGGAAATCATGCAGTCTTTTGAGATTTTGCATGAATTGATTTCAAAGATTCCACAAGGTGAAATATCTGTTCCAGTCAAAGGCAATCCTAAAGGAGAGTGCTTTATTCGTATTGAACAGCCCCGCGGGGAAGCTATATATTATACAAAAGGGAATGGAACAAAATATCTGGATCGTTTCCGTTTACGTACCCCGACAACATCCAATATTCCGGCTATGTTGGATCTGTTAAAGGGATGTCAATTAGGGGATGTTGCCTTGTTGATCCTTACGATCGATCCTTGTATCAGTTGTACAGAGAGGTAAGTTCATGAAACCAACAAAGATGTTTGTATTTACCCGTCAAATTATGGAGAATCTTGTATCAAAACCGGTAACAGAAGAGTATCCTTTTAAACAGTCCAATTATGTCGAACGAATGAGAGGGCATATTGAAATAGATATTGAACAGTGTATCTCTTGCACTCTTTGTGCTCAGAATTGTCCTCCTGGAGCAATTCAAGTGGACAGGCAGAAGGGAACATGGAGCATTGATCGCTTTGATTGTGTGCAATGTGGAAACTGTATCAATGTCTGTCCTAAAAAGTGTTTGCATATGAAAAAAGGGTATACTATGCCGGATACCCAAAAGAATACAGAAATATATGTACGCCCTGTAAAAAAACAACAATTTCCACAGGCAAAAGAAGACTGTGTTTATTGTGGTTTATGTGCCAAGAAATGTCCTAAGCAGGCTATCAATGTTGATCGAACACAAAAACTATGGCAACTGGATAAGAATGCTTGTGTAGGCTGCACACTTTGTATGAAGACATGTCCAAAACATTGTATCGAAATGATTGAAGAATAAAGGTATTTTTAAATGCAGGAAGTAATTGATCAATCAATTAAAAATATAGATAAAATTGAAGCATATTTTAAAAGAGTCAATAGCAAGTAATAGCTGGTTGACTCTATTTTTATAGGATTAATTCCGTGATATATACGGCAATACAAGCACCTATCGCAACCGTTAGCAACCCTTTTTCTTTATATGCCAGAATCAAGGCAACAATTGTTCCGGCTAAGCTTGGTATCAAATTTTGGGAAGCTGTAAATATAGCGGGGAAAGTCATAGCGCCTAAAACAGCATAAGGCACATAAAATAAGAATGATTTAATAAAAGGGCTTTTCAATTCTTTTTGAAAGAACGTTAACGGGATCATACGAATGAGATAGGTGACAATAGCCATGGTTAAAATATAGGGTAGATATTTACTCATGTTCGATCTCCTTTACCGGGAAAAAGTAAGCCCCAAGTCCAGCAGCCAGAATCGTACAAAGAATGATCACAAATCCGCTGGATATTTCTATTACAGGTTTGATGAGTTCAAAGAAACAGCTAAGAATGATGGAGAAAATCAAAACTTTTCGTACATTCTTTAATTTTTTGGCTGGAGGAATAATGATGGCTAAAAACATGCCATAAATCGCAATGCCTAAGGCGTTTCGTAATGTTTCTGGCATCAGTGCGGTCGCTGACCCACCAATAAATGTTCCTAAGGTCCAACAAAAAACAGGGAAAAGGATTAAACCAAGCATATAATTCCGACCAACTTTTTCATAGGTTGAGCTGGCCAAGGCAAAAATTTCATCAGTAATTCCAAAAGAAATGAAAGCGCGATCTAAGGTGCTCATTTTCTTATCGATTTTTTGCGATAAAGATAAAGACATCAAAGCATATCTTAAATTGATGATAAATTGTGACATAGCTAGTTCCATTAGAGGAGCTGCTTCTAAAATTAATATCAATCCGTTAAACTGACCGGCACTTGTCAAATTGGTCAATGAAATAACAACAGCTATTTCTACAGGAATACCGGATGATACACACATCATGCCAAAGGTAAAGGACACTGAAAGATAGCCTAAACCAATGGGAACACTATCTTTTAGTCCTTGAATAAAACGATTTTCAACCACTTCCATTTACACTCATCTCCGTTTAGTTATTATATCTTAGCTATTTGAAGAATTAAATATTATTCTAAATTAAAAGCGCTTACATGATATAATGGAGTGGCAAATAGGAGTGAAGCAGTATGAAAAAATATATAATCGCAATCGATCAGGGAACGACAAGCACACGTGCTATTGTTTTTGATCGAAATCAAAATATTGTAAAAATTGCACAAAAGGAAATAAAAAACAGCTTTCCTGAACCAGGATGGGTCGAACAGGATGCTAATGAAATATGGCTTTCCACATTAAGTGTTTTAGCACAATTATTTCAAGGACATGATATTAAACCACAAGATGTCATGAGCATTGGAATCACAAATCAAAGAGAAACTACAGTTGTCTGGGATAAGACAACCGGATTGCCGGTTTATAATGCAATCGTCTGGCAATCTAGACAAACAGCTTCGATCATAGATCGATATCGCAATACACCTGAAGAAAAAGTTATTAAAGAAAAAACAGGTCTTGTGCTTGATCCTTATTTTAGCGCCAGCAAGATTCGCTGGATATTAGAAAATGTCGAGAATTTACCTCCTGTAGAAAATTTATTATTTGGTACGATTGATACGTGGTTGGTTTGGAAAATGACCAATGGAGCAGTTCATGTCACGGATGTAACCAATGCCTCGAGAACGTTATTGTTTAATATCCATACTCTGGAATTTGATGATGAATTATTACAGATTTTTGATATTCCTAAATCTATGTTACCAAACATAGTAGATACATCGGATGTCATAGGGAATATAGATCCTATGTTCTTCTTTAATTATTCCTGTCCAATTGGAGCCATTGTTGGAGATCAGCAGGCTGCCTTGTTTGGACAATCTTGTTTTGATAGAGGAGATGTAAAGAATACCTATGGAACAGGTGGTTTTCTTTTGATCAATACTGGAGAAGAACCAATCATTTCAAAATATGGCTTATTGTCAACTGTGGCATGGCGAATCAATGGAAAAGTTAATTATGCCTTGGAAGGAAGTATTTTTGTATCCGGAAGTTTGATTCAATGGTTACGTGATGGTTTAAAATTATTTCAGGATGCCAGTCAGACCGAAGAAATCGCAACAAGTGTTGATTCCTGTAATGGGGTCATGATCATTCCTGCATTTACAGGTTTAGGAGCTCCTTACTGGAATGAAAAATGCAAGGGAGCTATTTTTGGACTGACACGAGGTACAGATATTCGCCATATTGTTCGTGCAGCTTTGGAGTCTATGGCTTATCAAAGCAAAGATCTTATCATTGTAATGGAAGAGGAGCTTCAAGAAAAGATTCATGAAATCAAGGTCGATGGCGGTGCCAGCAAAAACAATTTCTTATTACAGTTTCAAAGTGATATCCTGGAAATTCCTGTAATTCGTTCACAATTTAGTGAGACAACGGCATTGGGAGCTGCAAGACTTGCTGGCCTTAGTACTGGTATGTATACCATGGATGATTTTAAAGAAGTTGAAACAACACGTTTTATGCCAAAACGGACACATGAATCGGTTGAAAAATTATATGATGATTGGAAGCGAGCTGTAAAAAGCTGTATGAGTTATTAATAAAAAGCGGTTAATCGTTATATCCTAGAAATGCGATTTTTAGACACCAGGAAAATAAAAAATGGTATGGGGCAATGTTAAGCGTTTCAAAGCGAAAATTAGGAATATCATCGGATGAAATTGTGGAGATTTTAGATTTACGAAATAGTTTTGAAAAAGTAGAAAAAATAGTAGATCACAAAAAATATTATCCTGGATGGCATATGAATAAAAAGTATTGGTATACCATCATTTTAGATGGGTCTATTTCTTTAAAAGATATATATAAATGTATTGATGAGAGTTATCAAATGACAAAATAATCAAGTAACTTCAAAAGTGATCTATATTTACATATATACAAAGATTTGATAGAATAACTAAAAAATAAAGAGGAGAAATTATTATATGGACCCAGATCCGAATTCTATTGGTTTACAAGTATTACTTATTGTTGTATTAACTTTGGTTAATGCGTATTTTGCAGCTAGTGAGATGGCAATTGTTTCAGTCAGTAAAACAAAGATCCATCATTTGAGTGAACAGGGAAATAAAAAGGCAAAATTGGTAGAAGAGCTTTTAGAACAACCTACAAATTTTCTTTCAACGATTCAAGTTGCGATTACTTTGGCTGGTTTCTTTAACTCAGCAAGTGCTGCAACTGGTATATCTGTTATTTTTGCAGATTTTTTAAATCAATTATCAATACCTTATGCAGATACAATAGCAATGGTATTGATTACAGTTTTGATTTCTTTTATTACATTGATTTTTGGTGAGTTAGTACCTAAACGAATAGCGTTACAAAAGCCAGAGATGTTTTCAATGTTATGTGCTAAACCGATTCTTTTTATTAGTAAGATTGCCAGTCCTTTTATCAAGATTTTATCATGGTCTACCAAAATGGTTTTGCGTATTTTTCATATCAAAGATGAAAATGTGGAAGAATCTCTATCACGAGAAGAAATACGTGCCTTACTGGAATCAGGACAGGAAAACGGAGCCATTAACGAGAATGAAACAGACATGATTAGTAATGTTTTTGATTTTGATGACTGTTTGGCTTGCGATATTATGACACCACGTACTGATGTATATTCCATTGATATTAATGATCCGCTGGATGAAAATCTTGATCGTTTAATGACAATGCAGTATACAAGAGTTCCAGTTTATGATGATTCAATTGATAACATTATTGGAATCTTAAATATGAAAGATTTTGTGATTGAAGCCAGAAGAAATGGTTTTGATAATGTAGATATAAGTAAAATTTTACGTAAACCCTATTTTGTTTTGGAAACAAAAAGTGTGAATGATCTTTTTAAAGAACTGCAGGGAGCACACCAACATATCGCAATTTTGATTGATGAATATGGTGGGTTTTCAGGTATTGTAACGATTGAAGACTTGATCGAAGAAATAATGGGAGACATTGAAGATGAGTATGACCGAGATACGGAACCTAAGCTTCGTAGATTGGATGTCAATAACTACATTATCGATGGAAATTATGCTTTGGAAGATTTATCGAATAAATTAGATATAGATTTTGGAGATACCGAATTTGAGACATTAAGTGGTTTTGTCTTAGATTTATTAGGAGAAATTCCTATGGATGATTCACAGCATGTTGTTTCATATAAAAACTGTATCTTTAATATTTTAGGAATCAAATCCAATCGAGCAACAAAAATAAAATTAACTTTAGTAACTGAGAACAAGAATTAATTTTTGTTCTCTTTTAATTTTATACATAGAAGTGATACTATAAAAATATTATGGAAAAGGGGTATGATCTTTATGGATTCGTATAAGGTAATTATTTTTGATTTAGATGGAACTTTATTTTATAAAGATCAAATGATCTCTGACAATGCAGCTAAGAAAATCATAGAACTAGAAGAAAAAGGAATTGTCATTGGCTTGGCAACGGGACGATTTTTAAATGAGTTAGATAGTTTTATTGAACAGCTCCAACTTAAAAAGTATCAAGGTTTTGTGATTTGTGCCAATGGAGCTGAGGTGATTGATTTAGCTGGTGGAAACCAACATAAGTTTTCTCTATTATCCAAACAAGAATGTTATGAACTGATTCATCTGGCAAAACAATATAAACTAATTTCATATATTCATGAAGATAACGATTATCATGTTTTTGTGCCAGGAGCACTTAAAAAGATATACAAAGGGATGGAAATACTTTTTTCTCGAATTAATATTCCATTTTTCCAGGCAGCTTCAAGATTAAAATTAGAAAATAAGATTGTTTTACATAAGAATGAATATGAAAAAATCTGTTTTGTGGGAAACCATAAGTCATTAGTGGAATTTGAAGAAAAAGTGAAATTATTGAATCTAGATTATGCCTATTATCCATCTTCCATGCACTCTTTAGAAATTGTAAAACAAGGCATCAGTAAGTTTATCGCAAGCTATTGGTATTTGGCTCGGAAAAAAATTTCGTTAAAAGAAGTTATTTTCTTTGGGGATGGTGGAAATGATGATGAGCTTATAAGTAATGTTGGCTTAGGAATCGCAATGAAAAATGCGCTGGATTCGACAAAGCGAGCAGCGCATCGAGTAAGTCAATATACCAATCGTCAAGACGGAGTATATAAAGAGTTATCGGAGTTATTTAATTAATCATATCTTTTTAAAATATGTTGATTGATCAACATGAAGATTGCTTCTACAATCAACGCAATACCAAGAATCTGCATGATGATTGATAGAGATTGAATTGGTTGAGACAATAGAATAACACCTGTAATCAATACAAGGATTGAAAAGATCAAACTAATATTCCAACGTGGATATCCAAAATCTTTTAAAATCAAAGATTTTTGCATATGAACAATTGAATTAATGATTAAGATGATTCCAACTAAGATTGGTAACATTGCCAAAATACTTTCAGGACTAAAGACCATCAAAATACTAATTAAAAGTCCGGGAACTCCAATAAAGAGTGGACTTAAACTTGTTGATATACGTTGCACAAAATATGTGTATAATAAATAGCCACTAAAGAGTAAGGCAATTATTCCGAATACACGGATGGTCATGGTTAGTATAGTTACGTTGAATAAACAAATTAATAATCCGAATACAATATAGGATATTGCCAGCATGTTAATTTCTTTATCGGAAGGCTTTAAAAAATAATTCATAAGTCTACCTCCTTCTAGTTTCATTATACTCTATTCTTGAAAAAAAGGCGTTACATTTGCCCATAGTTTTACTTTTGCGCTATACTAGGAAAAAAGGAGTGGTTTATTATGAAAACAGCAATTGTAATGGATAATGGATTTGAAGAACTAGAGGCTATGGGGCCTATTGATATGTTAATTCGTGGAGGATTGGATTTGGATATCGTCAGCATTCCTGGAACCAGTGTTACAGGACGTTCTGGTGTTACGATCACCAATGTCATTCCTTTTGACGGATATGATTTTTCTAAGGTAGATTGTTTGATCATTCCTGGAGGACCACATTATCAAAAATTAGAAAAAAATGAAGAAGTATTGGATTTGATCAAAACATTTGCCAATGAAAAAATCATTGCGGCAATCTGTGCAGCTCCTACATTACTTGGACATTTAGGTTTATTAAAAGGAAAGAAATATACTTGTTTTACCAGCATGAATGAAGATTTTGGAGGAGAGTATATTGATCAATATGCTGTCGTGGACGGAAACATCATTACGGGAAAAAGTGCAGCAGCTTGTGTTGATTTTGGCTTTGCGATCTTAGAAAAACTGGGTGGAAAAGAATTGGCAGACAAGGTAAAAGAATCTGTTTATTATGCATCCTCTAACTAAGTATTTTTACGATTCAAAAAAAGATCATCAGACGGGATGTATTGGTTTAGAAGTCGAACATTTTATCATTCATAAAGACACAGGCTTGCCAATGCCTTATCATGAGATTTCTAAATTAATGAATTATCTTGTTCCTTATTTTTCTAAGAAAATCTATGAAGAAAAAAATTTAATTGCCTTGGAATCTGAACAGGCTTTGATTACTTTAGAGCCAGGGTGTCAGTTGGAGATTTCTATTACTTGTTTACATGATTTAGATATGATCCAGAATATTTATCAAAAATATATGGATCTTATCCAAGATTATCTAAAAAAGAGTGATTATCGTATTGTGTATAGTGGTGGTTTACCAACTGTAGCAGCCAATCAAGTTCAACGTATTGATAAAAAACGTTATGAATTCATGGAACAATATTTTTTAAAGAGTGGAACACGTGGTTTAGAAATGATGAAAGCTACGGCAGCTGTTCATGTTTCGATTGACTATGCTGATGAAAAAGATTTTGTGAAAAAATATCGCATGGCAAATATACTTCACCCAATTTTTGCCTTTCTATGTTCGAATACTAAAAATTATGCAGGCAAGGAAAACCATGATATTTTATTGCGCGATGATATTTGGCAGCATACAGACCCATCCCGTTGTGGAATCATACCTTCTTTATTTGAAGAAAACTTTGGATTTCAGTCCTATACTGACTGGATATTAAAAGTTCCTTTGATCTTGATGTATGATGGAAATGAATTTGTATCTGTCAAAGATCAAACCTTGGAAGAAGTGGCTCAAAAAGAAGGATGGTCTAGATCTTATATATCTCACTATCTTTCTATGTCTTTTTTAGATATTCGATTAAAACAATTTATTGAGATTCGAAGTGCAGATGCTATGCCGATTGAATATACGATTGCCTATTGCGCATTGATCAAAGGCTTATTCTATGATCTTGAAACGGTAGAAAAATATTTAAGATTAACAAATTCTATTAACGATATCAAACAGACAAAAGAAAGTATTCGAAAAAATGGTTGGGATAGCGAAGTCTATCAAAACAATATTCAAGATTTATGTTTTGAATTGATTCAGGATGCAAAAAAAGGTTTAAATCCACAGGAAGAACAGAATCTTGAACCATTAATAAAATTAATTGAGAATAGATCTCATATTTATAAGGAAACAAATTATGAATTACGCATTGAAAATGAAGAATTACATCGATGAACATCGCATTGAAAGCAAAGAGAGTGCATTGAAAACAACAATGACCATTCAGGCAAGTGAATTGAATGCCGGTGGACCTAATTACACACGTACTTTACATATTCCTAAATTCTATACTCAGGAAGATAAGAAAAGATTTGAATCGATCGTTGATACGATGTATCAAATTTTTTCCAAGGTTATTAAGGCTTATCAAAGTGATGAAGAAATACGAAAGCTTTTTGGCTTTTCAAAAGAATTGGAAGAATTGATCTTATTAAAACCACGCTATGACTCATTGATTCCTATTTGTCGTGTGGATATCTTTTATGATGAGAAGACAAAAGAATTTGGATTCTGTGAGTTTAATACAGATGGAACAAGCGCAATGAATGAAAATAAACGCTTGAATGAGTTTTTATCGTTGAACAATGCGTTTATGGCTTTGGATACAGATTTTGAAATCATGGAACTTGTGAATACTTGGGTGGATGTCTTTCTAAAGATTTGTCACACAGATCCAAAACTAAAAGAAAAACCCAATATTGCCATCGTAGATTTCTTAGATAAGGCATATTTAAATGAATTATATGTTTTTGAACGAGTTTTTAAAGAAAAAGGATATCAATGTGAAGTTGTGGATATTCGTAATCTTGAATATCGAGATCATAAATTGTGGTCTACAAAAAGCGGTATGCAGCTAGATGTGATTTATCGTCGTGCTGTCACAAAGGATGTGATGGAAAATTTAGAACTTGTCAAAGATTTTATTGATGCGATCAAGGCAGATGATGTATCGATCATTGGTGCCTTTCAAACACAATTGATCCATCATAAATGCATCAATCAAGTTTTGTTAGATCCTTTGATGCAGAAATATTTCACTCAAGAAGAAGTGGCATATATCGAAAAACATTTACCAAAGACTTATGATTTGACAAAAGATGTAGCAGATATGATCAAAGAGGATAAAAATCAATGGATCATTAAACCAAAGGATTCATATGCCGCAAAAGGCGTATGGGCTGGTGTTGATTTAAATACAGAAGAATGGAAACATGAAGTAGAGCATTGGATCGATAAAGATTATATTGCCCAGGAATACATCACTCCATATAAAACAGAAAATATTGATTTGGTAAATTATGATGATTATCAAATGTACTCAAATCTTACAGGTTTATATGTTTATGATGGCCAATTTGCCGGTGTATATTCTAGATTGAGTGATTCAGGTATCATTTCAACACAATATAATGAAAAGACCGTACCGACGTTATTCATAAAGGAGGAATCGTAAATGATATATTCAAAGATAACTGAATTGATTGGGAATACACCACTTGTTGAATTAACAAATCTTGAAAAAGAAGAAAATCTAGACGCAAGAGTTATCGCAAAAGTGGAGTTCTTTAATCCAGCCGGAAGCATTAAAGATCGAATTGCCTTAGAAATGATTGAAGAAGCTGAAAATCAAGGTTTGATCAAAAAGGGAGCAACCATCATTGAACCTACAAGTGGAAATACGGGTATTGGACTTGCCTGTGTCGCAGCAACAAAAGGCTATAAAACAATTTTAACGATGCCAGAAACAATGAGCATTGAAAGAAGAAATCTGTTAAAAGCATATGGAGCTAAGGTTGTATTAAGCCCAGGTTCAAAAGGAATGCAGGGTGCTGTAGATATGGCAAATGAGCTCGCAAAAGAGATTGAAAATAGTTTTATTCCAAGTCAGTTTGAAAATCCAGCAAATCCTAATACGCACTATAAGACAACAGGTCCAGAGATTTGGAAAGAAACGGAAAGAAAGATCGATATTCTTGTAGCCGGCATAGGAACGGGTGGAACGATTTCTGGAATTGGAAAATATTTAAAAGAAAAAAATCCTGAAATTCAGATTGTTGGTGTTGAACCAGCTTCTTCTCCATTATTAACGGAGCATAAAGCAGGACCACATGGAATTCAGGGAATCGGAGCTAATTTTGTTCCAAATACATTAAATACAAAGATTTATGATGAAATCTTAACGGTAAAAGATGAAGATGCTTATAAAACTGGAAGAATGATGGCCCATAAAGAAGGCATGTTAGTCGGTATTTCTTCTGGAGCCAGCGTTTATGCAGCAATGCAGCTGGCAAAAAGAGAAGAAAATAAAGGTAAGATGATCGTAGCCATTCTTCCAGATACTGGGGAAAGATATTTATCCACTCCGATGTTTGAATAGTTTAAAAAGATCCTTTCGAGGGTCTTTTTTTTATTAACTGGTATGAATAAACAATATAATCGCAAAAAGAGTCAATATCAATATCCATAAAGATTTCTTTTCAGGATATACATATCTTTGGTTGTAGTAAGCAGCTAATCCAATAAAAATCAAAAAGAGAATAAGATACATATTTTGATTTGAATTGAAAGTATATATGATCAATGGAAATATAGAAATAGCTAAACTAACATTTTTGAAAAATAGTAATTTCTTAGAGCCATGAATACTGCCTATGCTTCGATAATGCCAGTAGGAAAATATACCTGAATATATCAAACCAAAAATCCATATAGTCCAACTCAAATGACAGATTTCATTGAAGAAATAATCTCTTAAAAATCCGATCATAAAAACACATATGGCATATATAGCAAATACAGATATAAAATGTTTTAAATACTTACTAATTTTCTGTTTCATCTTATGAATAGAATACCATTCCCAATAAAAATCAGGTGTAAAAAATATTTAACGATGAAATTAAAGAAACTATGCTTCTTTAGTTATTAAATACTATAATAATATTTGGCGATTTTATGCATAAAAACTTACTAAATTTCTGATTATCTTTTCATAAGCTGGTAAATGTCGGTATAGCCTGTATTTTAGGGCTTTATCGGCATTTTTTTTGGGAAGATACTCTGCATAAGCTGGCATTTACCAACATGAAAATGCAACCAAAAGTAGTAAATGAGTAGTACAATCACCGATTTAAGAAGCAAGAGCCAGCCTTTCTAGTTCTGCTTTTGCTGAATTGAAAGTACCGTGTGCGTAGTGCCCTAATGTCATGGTGATGTTTGAATGTCCCATGATGTATTGTAGGGTGTTCGGGTTCATTCCTTTGTTTGCCATGTTCGTGCAGTAGGTATGTCTGAATGAGTGCGGTGTGATGTTTGGTAGCTGGTCTTTATGTGTCTTGTTGTATTTCTTCACAAGCCCACGCAACATACTTACACAGTTACTAGCCACTTTAGGGAAGCCCTTTTGGTTTAGGAACAGGAAATTGCTGTAACCATTGATAACGATAGGCTCTGCCTTTCCTCTGTTCTGTAACACTCGCTTAAAGGCTTGATAGGCTCTTTCTGTCATTGGAAGCTGGCGTTCTCCTTTTTTGGTCTTAGGTGTTTCAATGTAGTAGCCGATTTCAGTATCTTTCAATAGCTGGTGGTCTACATTGATGATACGGTTTGCCATATCTATATGGACTGTCAGACCGCAAAATTCAGAGATACGAAGCCCCGTTTCCAGAAGAATAACCACTTCATCATAATACTTACTGTACGTCCTGTCCTGTTCCATAAAGGCAAGCATTTTTTCTTCCTGCTCTGGCGTGAGAATGACTTTGGGTTCTGAATTATCTTCCAGAACGTCGCTCAATTTGAAGTTAAAAGGATTTTTTCTGATACAGTCGTCCTCAATCGCCATATAGAATGAGTAGATGGATGTGTGGATGATGGCTCTCATTGTGAAAGGCAGCATACCATTTCAGATGATCCATGGGGATCTTCAGGCTGTCAGCCAGAGCCTGCGTCTGTGTCCGGAGCATATTCCTCCATCGGATGCCGGTATTGAAACCGAGACGCTCCGCATCCTCCCGGCGCAGAGAAATAATGAGCGTCCACACATTTCCCTGATGAGCATTCAGCTCCTGGGATACCTCTTTCAGCTTTACCTGGACGCCATCATCCGTGAACAGCCATGACTACCTAAGCGTTCCGCACCGGGCCGGGTGCCGATATAGTCAGCATAGGTTTTCTGGTTCAGAATCTCAAGGGCATTGTCCTCAATGGCACGAGTGATAAATTCAGAGGCAGCTCCCACGGTCTTGTCTCGCTTGTAGTCCTCATACTCCAGCATCGTGGCACTATCCGGGAAATCCCCCAGGATCTTTTCAATGAGCTTTTGTTGTTTCACTGTTGCCGGAGCCAGCTTGAAAGACTCATCGATCTTCTCCACACCTTCACGGGTGGCAATGTAGGTGGCGTACCCACCAATGGGCTTTTCCTGATCCGCCTTCAGGTACTTGAATTTGGTGACCAGCCGGGCCATGGGAAACCTCCTTCCGTTTTAAAGCAAAGAAAAAGCAGGCGACCTCACATAAGAGATTTCCTGCTGAATGCGAATCATATTCTGTTTTATATCATTTGATGGCTGATCAGAGGATTGCTGTAATCACTCCCACTGCAAGACAGGCGGGCAGGCCAAGAAGCATACCAATACAGGACTGCCTGATATGAAAACGATAGTCCTTATATTCTTCCATATCCTCTGTGCCTGGTATCCTGACTTTTTTCGAATGGCAAAACCAGATGCAATCAAGTATCAGAGCGTCATACCAATCAATGATCAACCAGATCAGGTAGGAATCCCGAAACCCTTTCCAGAATGTATCCGCTCCATTAAACTGTTTCAGGACAACAGCGAAAATGAACACAAAAGCAAGCAGGGCAATCCCCTTTCGGAGGATATCTGCCCTGGTGAAGCGTTGTTCTCTTTTTTCGATCAATCCTAATTCCATACATTTCTCCCGTATGGCCGGGGGATAATCTCCCACTGAGGTAAGGGGATTTTTCAATGTCAGAGACACAATCAGAACTGTGAATAATAAGATACCAATCAGACTTTCTATCATGACCGCCATATTCACTTTACCTCCGATATCCATTTTATCGTTTTATGGAAAGCGTCTTCACGGCTGCGCCTGCAATCTTCCGGATATTGTCTCTCAATTTTAAACATTTTCAGCTTAGATGGATTTAATGGAACAAGAATGTGGCTTGCTTTTTCATATTCCAAGACATCCACCCGGAAAGCAAACCGGTGTTTTTCCAGGCGGTTTACCATATATGCCACTGCCTCTTTGCTGGGCCACATGAGATCTTCCTTTGCGTAAATAAATAAAATGTTTCCCTGAATGTTCTCCACATGAATGGCTGTATCCTCATCAAAATGTTTCAGCGGTTCTTCGTAGATGTAGGATAACTCGAACTGCTGATGGAGGATGAGGTTCCGGATTGCCGGCCCATATTTCAGATGCGCTGTCATACACGGAAAATCTTTTCCCCTGTATGTGAATTCGGAGGCAGATGAAAAAGTTTTCGATGCCATGCTTTTATTCCCGTACATGCCTCCCCATATACAGTGGATCGGGGAGAGGGCAACAACGCCGCAGATATCCGGCATAAGAGAAGCGCAAAGCAATACCAGTTCAGCGCCTTTTGAAATGCCATACATGATAATCTTTTCATATCCTTTGTTTTTCAGCCACAGGATCGCTTTTTCAAATGGATCGACAGGCACCCGAACCAGTTCTTTCGGCAGCCCGTCTACGTTCCAGTAACAAATACCTAACGCGGCGATGCCGCACCTGGCAAACATAGCACCCACATTCATCGGGATATTTTCATTCCCTTCGCTGCCGCCTACTACGATGACGACCTTTTTGGGATCATGATCCTTAACAGGGACATGATAAAGTCCATAGAAGCCCTCCTGTGCAACCGTCACATATTCCACTTTCCCAACTCTCCCTGTTTTTGCAGCTTGGATTGCTGTCCGTATTTTCTTTCTTTATCCCATTTAGAGTCCTTTTTGCAAACATAGAAATCACACTTTTCTGCGCCCTCTGCAAGTGTACCTGTCCTGTATAACACGCCGCCCATGAGATCAGCAGAAATAAAATCCATGGCACACATATAGGGTATCAATTCTTCCAAATGCTCCTGTTTTCCAAGCGCACACAGGCCGCACCTGTGATAGTTGATGGTGTATTCGTCTGCATCCCTTCCGGGAATCGTCTCCGTCATCCAGTTGAATTCGCTGTCGGATATGGCATTTGCAATTCTGTCCTTCTTGACTTTCTTTTTTTGATATTCCATATCAAATGGATTTTTACTCCCGAAAGCTTTTTTAATGAGCGACGCCTGCATCGTGGCTGTCACCATTTCCCCGAACTGCTCATGGCTCATCGCCCCATCCATTGCCTTATAAACTGCCATCCAGACAATTCCGCCGGAAAGACAGATTCGCAGAGGATTTTTCGTAAAACCGCCTATGTCGGGTGTCCTCGCCAACATATCTTTAAAGTTTTTACGCGATTTCTTCTTCACCCTGAATGTATCCGTATTTTTGCAATTGGCTGCGATATATTTGAAAATAGCAGGTGTCATCGCTGACCACATCAGTTTTTCACAGATGGTGTTTTTCATATTCATGCTCCTTCAAAACGTACTCATAGACGAGGGACTGATTGCCGGAGCCATCCTGAAAGGGCTTCTCTGCCACTTTCTTAAATCCACGTTTTTCATAAAACTCCCACGATGCAAGAGTGTTTGTAAAAAGCCGCACACGATCCGCTCCATCGCCTTTTGCCTGTTTCATAAACTGTGTAACCAATGCGGTTCCCAACCCCTTTCTGTAATTCCTTCTGGACGAAAGGGCAACGAGTTCCAGATCGCAATTCCCAAAGGTTTCCTTATCCCTTTCCTGTAACTGGAGGAAAAAAGCATCAAACTGCTTCTGGAATGGTACTGACATTTTATATCTTTTCAGATAGAACTTGAGAAACATTTTACACCAACGGCCATAGTGCTTTTTTGTCTCATACTGAGCTGCCAGAGTCTTGCTGAAACGCTTATCATATTTTCCACAGATGAATCCTACGACCTGATGATCCTCGGTTTCCGCAACATAGGTAAAATTGCATTTTTCAATCAGGATCTGTGCGTAATCACGCAATAGTATTTTATCGTTCTGATCTACAGAGCATGAAAAGAATCCTTCGTAGAAGCAATCCCCGCAGGCCGCAGCATCTTCTTCCTTATATGGACGAACAGTAAACATGGATGTACCCTCCTATGCGCAAATAGGTTAGCGATAACTAACTAATATTATATCAGGAGACATGCAGGCTTGCAATTCATTTAGTTCCCTTTCTTTCCAGACACGCAGAACATAAACTTATTTTTTGTAACCTTAACATCCATGAAACCAACGGCCTCCATGATCTGTTTTATTTCATCCGGTGTATATGATTTCATCCCCGGTATCATCTTTTCCCAGTGTTTTTCAGGATCTCCAGGATCATTGACGACTACGAATTTCCCGCCCGGCCTGATCGTTCTTTTCACTTCTGCAAAGCATTTCTCCAGATCTTTCCAGAAATACACAGTTTCAAAGGCGGTGGCAAGTTTTATGGAATTATCCTTTAACGGAAGGTTCTCTGCGCTCCCAAGAAGCACTTCACATCTTTTGCCAATATTCTTTTTATTCGTCTTTTTTGACTTCTCAACGCTGGTGCTGGAAATATCTATCCCATAAACGAAACCGTCTTTGGAGCGGTCTAATAATCTTCGGATATTAAATCCACCGCCACAGCCAATATCAACCAGCATTCCGTCATCAGGGACATCAAATTGTGTAAATGCCCATTTAGCCATTGGACTGTGCCCCATATTCATGCCGGAAAGCATCAGCCTTCCTATAAAACCCTGCGGGTTGCCGAAATTGTTTCTGAATGCCATTTTATGTCTCCTTTTTCATCAGATTTGTAATACCGGTTTATTCATCCGGAATTGGGTGAGTGTTTCCGTATATTTCTTATTGATAACCTTTCCCCTGTGTAAATACCGGCGGCCAGTATGGTAATGGCTGCACACCCGATTTTAGGCTGAAGTCACAGTAGTCGCCGTTGGCAAAGCAGGTATGCCTTCGGTACAGCGATACGCCCAACACGCCGAACATCACATAGTCCAAATTGCAGAGATAGGGCATATATTCTTCGTAGCCGTATTTTTTTGCGAAATCGGACAGTGGGCAAACGAGAGTATGATAAGTAAAGACGCAGCCCTCTGCAGGCGGCTGCATGGTTTTTGTTTCAAAGCTGCCGGGATATTTTGCAGCGTTCTCCGTATTCTCCCGGTCTTTCTTTCGATACATCTTCGTGACAAGCCTGGGCGAGGAAAATATCTTCCTCATAACTGCCCGGACGGGGCGTGGGATAGCCTGATACTTTCGCTCATAAGCCAGCACCATCAGACGTGCCGAACCCTCCACAGAAACACCGTAGCGTTTAAGTACCTCACCCATCGCCACAAAAATGTAAGCGCCAGTGAGGTTCTTTGTCCCGCTGACTTTGTCACCGCCGATGTAAGGGAAATGCTCCAGCAGATTCTTTTCATAGAAGCCCCAGATTTCCTCCCATACCTCGCTGTAAGGTTTGCCGGCGTTCTGTTCCAGTTCCACTTTCACAAAGCGAAGATAACCCTCGTTTTCCTTTTTTAATTTCAGGATATTGTTCCGATAATATTCATGCATGATCCGTTTCCTCCTCCATTAAACTGAGCATTCCGTTGCGGTATACCTGTGCGACGTCACGCATCCGCCGGATGATTGTTTCCTTATCCTCGGTTTCCAGAATGATGTGGGCGAGCATATCAAAATAGCCCCGCATCATCAGGTCAAGGGAACCGGGGTCGATGCCTAGCAGAGCCTTTGGCGTATGCTCAGCAGTTTCCACCCCCTGCGTAATCCGTTCGATGTTCATTATGCGGAAACTGTCAAAGAAGTTTTCATACTTCGTTCCCTCAGCACAGCGAAGTAGTAACACCATTTCTTCCCGGTGAGCGCAAAGATAATCTGCCAACTCCGGAAGGCGACGCAGATAGCAGTCCAGCATGGAATAGAGCATCTGTTCTGGTGGGAGTTTCTGCATATCCTCCCCGATGGAGCGTACAATGGTGGCAAGGCCCTGCGCCGTCTCGTCCGTTAAGGCGTAGAACAGTTCCTCTTTATTTTTGTAGTAGCCATAGAACGCACCAAGAGTAAAGCCCACATCATTCACAATCTTGCGCAGTGGAGCCGATTTGAAACCTTTTTCCAAAAACCAGCGTTTGGCACTGTTCAGGATCTTCTGCTGCGTTTCAGGTATTTCCATGCCGAATCCCCTCCTTTATATATCTTAGCTATGTATCTTAGATATATTATGCGTAAAAAACTGATTCTTGTCAAGCTCCTTCTTGCCTGTTAATCATTTTCTTCCCATCCATTCTGCCAACTCACCGCATCATCGAAAGAGAACGCACCATTCAGCCTTTTGACTTCTTTGACACATTCTCCACGCAAGCGTTCCAGTGACACCGGATCGATGTTGTTATTCGCTGCGACCACATTCATCATGACCGCCAGCTCCACGGCCAGCTTGAAAATCATCCGGTTCTGCCGATGATCACTTTCCGCCACAATGCTTTTCAGTGTGGATGTGACGATATTAGGGAGATAGGTTTTGTTGTCCTCTGCGGAAAGATATCCGGCATAAAACAACACGGCCTTTTCGATGAATTCGCTCTTGCCGTCACAGTTGTCTTTTTTATAGAGAGTATCCGCCAGCTCCAGGGTGGACGGTCTGATCCAGAGCTGGAAGCGGCGTTTGATTTCTTTCTTTTCTGCCTCTGTATCCTGCATGTCTGAAATCCTCCTTCTTATTCATAGGAACCTGCCAAAGCACCGCGTCATTCGTTGAAACTTCTGGGCCTTGGGGGAGTTGAAGCACCTGTCCAGGAACCTATTGTTCCAAATCCGGCACCGTAATGCCATTTCTTTCAGAAGCGGCGGAAAGCCTTGAAGCGACCGGCTCTGCCGGACGCAGTGAGCTGGGGCGGGGCCGCCATGCGGCACCGTCCCTTTCTCCTGCTTGATTTTCGACCCTGTATCCGCACGGGGAACCGTCGCTTTTCCATGGGCGGAGCCTGCCTTCGCACGGGCCGCAAACGCCTCGCAAACCGGCGGGGAGGGATACTTCCTCGACCTCGCCCACAAAATCGCAACACGGGGCCGACAGGCGGCTCATAGGGGTGTTCCTTTTCGCATCACATGTTATGGCGGTGCAGATAGTCTTTGACGCGCTGAAAAAAACTATCCGGCACTTGAAACGCCAGTGTCCTCATTTCCTCCATGTTTTTCCCTTCCTTTTCATTGATTTTTGGGTGCAGCTCATCCTGCAAAGCCATCGTGACAAACTCCGTCATCTTCATCCCATGGTCTTGCAGATACTGTGTAATCTCGGCATGCAAAGCCGCATCGACTCTGACCGTAATGCCTTTCATATAGGTGTTCATCCTTTAGCTCTTACTTTTTTATTCATTATCTCCCGTCTTCTATATCCTGTCTAATACCTGTCTGCTATGAAAAACCATACGTTTTTCGTATATCTATGAAATAAAAAAAGCCACGGCACCAGCGTTTTAGCTGATACCATGACCATTTCTAATATTCTTGGATTGTCTGTACGAAAAGGGACGCCGCCTGAGAAAACAGATGATTCTTTTTCCACAGGATCACACTCCTTGTTGTGTGCTCCGGCAGGATCTGGCGAAAACAAAGGTCTGGATCTGCATGTATGGATAATGCACCGTCCAGGCAGACCGCACAACCCATCCCGGCTTCTACCAGCAGTGCGGCGTTAGAAAGAAGATTGTAAAAAGCCGGGATGTTCAGATGTCTTTCCTCACACTGCAGCCAGTGAAGAACTTCATTTTTGGCATTCTCTCTCCCCGGCATGATCAGAGGATACTGCCGGATCTCCTCCACGGTTAAGGTTTCCTTTTCCGCAAGTTTGTGATCCTTTCTTAAAAGGAGTCCCCAGGTTTCTTTCTGTGGAAGCCTTACATATTCAAATTTTGCAGTATCGACAGGCTCCAGTACGAGCCCCAGGTCAAGCAGCCCTCGTTCCAGCATCTCTTTGATGTTGTCCGCCATCCCATTATAGAGATCAAACTGGACATCCGGATATTTCTCACGGAATTCTTTCATGTAGAGGGCCAGCGCCCGGCAGCCCACCGCTTCTGAAGCGCCGATCCGGATAGTGCCGCAGACCACGTCTTTTTTGTCTTTAAAGGTATGTTCCAGCTTGTCCGAGAGCTCCACGATCATTTCCGCCTGCTGTTTAAACAGAAATCCTTCGTCTGTTAAAGTCACGGAACGTTTCCCCCGGATCAGGAGCGCCGTTCCCAGTTCGTCTTCCAACTCTATCAGCTGGCGGCTTAAAGTGGGCTGGGTAACATGAAGGATATCCGCAGCCCGTGTAATATTTCCTTCATCCGCTACCGTCAGAAAATATTTCAGCACGCGCAATTCCATATCCATCACCTCCCATCACAGCTTTTTGTATTTCCCCATCAAGTTCTTGAATGATTACAGATCTATTTTTGGTGCATAATCCGCAGCAACATTTTCTTCCACATCATCCTCCGTAGAATACTCCTGCACTGGCGTCCGGCTCATAGAAAACTGGGATAAATACTCAATCCGCTGCTTAACCGATCCTTTAATCGCACGAATACGGATTTCATCCACATAATCCTCTGTTCCTTCTGCGGTCAGTACACTCTCAATCAATCTATCCACATCCTTCAGCCGGTCAAAATCAATCCAGCTAAAATCAGACACCAGCTTTAACTGCTCCGCATGGTGATTTTTAAAAGGCTTGCAGACTATATCTTTCTCTGAGCGTATCTGCATGGGCGTCTTATCGTAGCCCAGTGAAGAACCACTGTCATAAATTGGGGCGAAACCAATCCATTTCAAGGTTTCCGCCTCCCGCAGCATACCAAAATTGTTAAAATGCCGATCTTCATTGGCGATAATAAAATCCAGCACGATCATACGGTCAAGGAAGGGAACGGCATCCTGGATACCAAGCCTTTCACAGCAGTTGACAAAATGCTGATACACCGAGACGCTGTTACTCTTTTTCTGCGTTTTGAGGATACGCCATGCCGGAACCAGTTCCGTATCCCTTGTGATAAAATCTTCGCACACACTGTAAGGCGCGCCTTTGTTCCAGGTGACTTTATACGGCACATAAGGAATTCCCAGGCGCTCCATGATCCCGGCAGCGATCACCTCATTAAAGGGCTGCTGTCGGAATGGGTTGCTACCGCCTTTTACCAGGCACCGTTTCCCGTCTATGATCTTCCAGCGTTTTTTCAGATTACCGTCTGAAGTATTATCCGGAGATGAAAAATCTAAAGCATCCGTTTTCTTTTCCGCTCCAAACAGGACGTCGCCAATATCGTCTGAAAAACCATTGTCAAAAAAGTTGATGGCGTCCCATGTCAGGCCGGAACCTTTCGGACAGATCCAATACTGATCCGACAGGCTCAATCCATAACAGCGTACCAGAAGCAATTTTGTGCTGGTTATCTCCAAAGCTTCCAGAGCTTCCCGGATACCAGACCGGCTGGCCGGGATAGACCGGTCTGTCCACCACTCATTTAACGCCGTCCGGTCAGCAACACCCTTTTTTACTGGGATCCCCACAGGAAAATGCTCTGGCGCATAGACCATGCCAATCTTTTGTATGAAACCAGTAGCGTCATCCAGTTCTAACTCCGCTACAGCGATTCGTTTATGCATTAAGATACACTTCAAACTACTCACCCCGCCTTCTGACCATTGATGATAATAGATGGATTATACCCTTTTTTAACCCCTTCTGTCAATGAAACGGTATATACAACCGGGGACGTGGTATTTCTGAAAATACCACGTCCCCGGTTTATCTCTCATTAACAGATCTTGTGGATCCATCCTTCCGGAGCCTCGATGTGCCCCATCTGGATCCCGGTTAATGTATCATACAGCTTCTTGGTGATCGGTCCCATCTCATCCATGCCGCTTGGGAAGCAGATCTCTTTTCCATGATCATTGATCTTCCCTACCGGAGAGATGACTGCTGCCGTTCCGCACAGACCGCACTCTGCGAAATCTTTTACTTCGTCAAAGTAGATCTCCCGCTCTTCTACTTCCAGTCCCAGGTACTTCTCAGCCACATACATCAGAGAACGTCTGGTGATGGAGGGAAGAATGGTGCTGGATTTGGGTGTTACCACCTTGTTGTCTTTAGTCACAAAGATGAAGTTGGCTCCGCCGGTCTCCTCCACCTTCGTACGGGTGGCCGCATCCAGGTACATGTTCTCGTCGAATCCCTGTCTGTGGGCGTCCATGATAGCATACAGACTCATGGCGTAATTAAGGCCCGCCTTCACATGGCCGGTTCCGTGAGGCGCTGCCCGGTCATAGTCGCTGACACGGATGGTGATAGGCTTTGCGCCGCCCTTGAAATAAGGTCCCACCGGTGTGGTAAATACACGGAACTGATACTCGTCCGCCGGCTTTACACCAATGATCGCATTGGAGCCAAACATAAAGGGACGTACATACAGGGTCGCACCAGAACCATAAGGCGGTACATACGCTGCATTGGCTTCCACCGTCTTGTGAACTGCCTCCACAAACCGCTCCTCCGGGAAGGGCGGCATCTCCAGCCGCTTCGCTGTATTGGCCATCCGGGCGGCGTTCAGGTCCGGGCGGAACATCACGATACTTCCGTCCTCCGCCGTATAGGCTTTCAGCCCCTCAAAACAAGTCTGGGCGTATTGCAGGACGCAGGCGCATTCATTGATGACAACATTGGGGTCGGAGGTCATTGTCCCCTCATCCCAGGCGCCGTCCTTATAGTTGGAGACATACCTCTGATCCGTCTCCAGATAAGCAAAACCAAGATTCTGCCAGTCGATATTCTTCTTCTCCATCTCAATTCCTCCATTCCGTATGTAACTTCTGTCTATCTATGGATTATTATAGTACGCCTAAAATCAAAATTCAAGAGTGCGCTCGGTTTTTATCTCTCCATCATACTGATGGATTCGATCCCCACGCTTCCGCCCCGGACCACTTCAATGCTCTTGAACTCTTCCTTCATCAGCTTGATCACCGCGTCATTCTTGGTGGCTGTCTGGACAAACTCCAGCAGCAGGCTGTCCTTGCCGTAGTCGATGACTTTCGCCTTGAAAGTCTCCGCGATCTGGAACAGCTCCACCTTATCCTCCGGCGTACATTTGCGCACCTTTACATAGAGGATCTCCTTCATCCGCACGAAGATATCGGTAAAATCGATCACCTTGATCACTTCCACCAGACGGTTCAGCTGCTTCTTGATCTGCTCAAAGGTCTCGTCGTCGCTGACGGTGGCGATGGTCATCCGGGATACGGTTGGATCCTCCGTGGTTCCAACCGTAAGACTGTCCAGGTTATAGGACTTGCCGGAGAACAGTCCGGAGATCTTCGAGAGAACACCTACCTGATTCTCTACATACAGGGATATCCAGCGTTTCTTCATTCCATTGCTCATGCTCTTCCTCTCCTCTCTCTAACAGTCCAGGATCATGTCTTCCAGTGTGCCGCCGGGTTCGATCATGGGATATACCAGATCCTCCGGATCGATCACGAATTCCAGGATATACGGGGTCTTTTCACTCTTCATGGCCTCCCGGAAGGCAGGCTCGATCTCCTCCACTTTGGTGATCCGGATCCCTTTGGCGCCGTAGCTCTCTGCCAGTTTTACAAAGTCCGGCGTATATTTGGGACATTCCACCTCGCCGCATCTGCCTCTGCAGGCTGCGCCTGACCTTAAGCAGGTCATGGAGTAGCGCTTGCCGTAGAACAGCTTCTGCCACTGCCGCACCATCCCAAGATTGCTGTTGTTAAAGATACAGGAGATGATGGGAAGTTCTTCCAGAACTGCTGTCGCCAGCTCCTGGATATTCATCTGCATTCCCCCGTCTCCGGAGATGGAGATCACCGGGGTATCCGGATGTCCGATCTTGGCTCCAATGGCTCCCGGCAGCCCGTATCCCATGGTCCCCAGTCCGCCGGACATGAAGAGACGCCGCTTCTCATTTACCTCCAGGAACTGGGCGGTAAACATCTGGTGCTGCCCCACGTCAGTAAGAACGATAGCCTCGTCGAACAGCCGGTTGATGGCGTCCAGCACATCTTTTGGCGTCATAATGGGACGGGGCTTCATGGTCAGCGGGTGCTTCTCCTTCCACTCCTTTATCTGGGCTCTCCACCCTTCCGTCTCACAGGGCGTCACATACTCCAGCATCTTGGTCACCGCTTCCTTGGCGTCCGCCACGATGGGCACGTCTACCTGCACGTTCTTGGAGATAGCCGCCGTGTCGATGTCAATGTGCACGATCTGGGCATGAGGCGCGAAGGAATGAAGCTTCCCGGTGATCCGGTCGTTGAACCTTGTTCCAATGGAGAACAGAAGGTCACATTCATTCACCGCCATATTGCAGGCATAAGCGCCGTGCATTCCCAAGTTGCCGATATAAAGCGGATGATCTGTGGGGATGGCCCCCCGGCCCATAACGGTGGTCACCACCGGGACGTTGGTCTTCTCCACCACCTCTGTGAATTCCGGCCAGGCATGGGCGATATTAACGCCGCCCCCCGCCAGGAACAATGGTTTCTTCGCCTTGCTCAGCATCTTGATGGCCCGCTTCAGCTGGCCGATATGTACATGGGTGTTAGGCTTGTAGCCCCGGATATTTACGTCCGTGGGATACTCCCCGTCTCCCAGTTCCGCCATCACGTCCTTGGGCAGATCCACCAGCACCGGTCCAGGTCTTCCGGTGCGGGCGATATAGAAGGCCTCCTTCAGGATCCGTCCCAGGTCTTCTCTTCTTCTTACGGTAACTCCGTACTTGGTGATACTCCGGGTGATCCCTACGATATCTACTTCCTGGAAGGCGTCGTTTCCGATCAGATGGCGGGCCACCTGTCCGGTAAAGCACACCAGGGGCACGCTGTCATAATAGGCAGTGGCCAGCCCGGTCACCAGGTTGGTCGCTCCCGGTCCGCTGGTCACCAGACAGACTCCCACCTTGCCTGTGGATCTGGCATAGGCGTCCGCCTCATGGACCAGGGCGATCTCCTGCCGGGGCAGGATCACCTTGACCCGGTCCTGCCGGTACAGTTCGTCGCTGATATCAATGGTACAGGCCCCTGGATAGCCGAACACGGTATCCACGCCTTCTTCCCACAGCGCTTTCACCAACAATTTGTTTCCACTGATCTTCTTCATATACATACCTCCCTGTCAACACCTCTGCCAAAAAAATGCCCCAAGCCTTCTGGCTTAGGGCGAATCTGCATCCGTGTTACCACCTAACTTCAGAGAAATCTCTCTGCACTCTGCCGGCACGGGAAAACTTATGTCTTCCGATACCGTTCCCCTCTAACGCCGGGATATGCGTTGAAGTCTACTTAGGCCTGCCACCTGTTCGGTCCACTGCTCGAGGGCTACTTCCATAAGTCTTTCACGAAGATTCCCACCGTCCATCTTCTCTCTGTGCTTGCGAGGCCTATGTACTCCTCCCTGTCATAGCATTTCTCTGATAAATTACATCTATTATAGTTGACCCCTGATTCCTTTGTCAACCATACATTCTTAATGGATTTCTTGATCTTTGTTACGATTCTTCCAGTACCCGTCTGCTGATCCCTTCCCAGGAAATGCCGCTCACATCCGCCTTCGTCCCCGTGCTGCTGTGGATACTCTCCTCCAGGGCTCTGGCCAGCCGCTCTTCGAAAGCCGGCAGGTCTTCCGCCACCGGTTCGTCAGTATTCTCCATCCTGGGCAGCGGCACATAGCGCACGTCCGCGCCCGGCGCATTGGCTCCCAGCCACTCCTGGATCCCCGGCAGGTCTGTCACCACCACCCGGTCACCGCAGGCCAGGGCCTCGATCACCGTCAGAGGCAGCGCGTCGAAGAAGGACGGAAGGACAAAGATCTGGCACAGGTTATAGACCTTCGCCAGCGCCTCCTGAGACAGCCTTCCCAGGAATTCCACCCGGTAGGGGCACCCTTCTGCCAGCCGGCGGATCTCCTGATATTCCTCAACATTTCCCGCTCCTCCGGCCAGGTACAGTACCAGATCTTCCCGCTCTTCCTTCAGATGATCAAGAGAGCGCAGAAGGCTCATGGCCCCCTTTTTCTCCGCGATCTTCCCGGCAAAGACGATCCGGGTCACTCCATCCTTTGGCTTTTCGCCGCTGCTCTCAAAGATCTGGCTGTTATAGCCCACTCCTACCCGGCAAAGCTTCTCCGGATCCGCCTGATAGATCTCCAGCACTTTGTCGCCCTGGGCCTTCTGGGGCACAAAGATCCGGTCCAGCTTCCGGATCTGTCCGGCGATATAAGCCCGCTTAAGATTTGTCTTCTCCATCTGCCGGATATCCGTATTGTGGCAGAACCCGTAGATCCTGCGGTCCGGGAAATGTTCCCGCACCAGCGCGGTGAGAAGATAGAGATGGTGGCAGAGGATCAGATCCGGGTCAAGGGCTTCCACCGCCTCCGTTACCTTCTCAAGAAACGCCTTGCCAAACGCTTCTGTCATTTCTTCCGTCATATCACAGTACCGGGTGCTGGGATAGGGCATCTCATCCGACATCCCCGCGATGGGATAGGGAAGGGCTTCCGTCTGAAAATACACCGGATAGAATCCCACTTCCGCCGGCAGGCTGATCTGGTCTTCCCGGTAGACTCCCGCCACCACTGCCTGGGAGTGGCCCTTTCTGGCGAATTCCTTCACCAGCTCCGTAAGATAGACCCCGCTTCCTGTGCTGGATGGTTTCTGTGCTGTTATGCTTAAGATCCTCATGCTGTCCTCTCATACACCGCGAAGACATATTCCAGATCAAAATACGTCTGTTCCTCGCTGACTTTTGTCATCTTCCACTGGGGATCCTGATCCAGATCCGGGAAATAAACATCCGCGTCAAAGGCCCGGTCCACCTTGGTCACATAGGCCTTGTCACATAAGGGGAGAAGCTCCCGGTAGATCTGGCCGCCGCCGATCACAAAGATCTCTTCCCCGGAATACTTCTCCAACTCCTCTTTTAACTCCTCCATGGAGTGGACCACCACTGCGCCTGGGGCCTGATAGCCCTGATCCCTGGTGAGCACAATATTCACCCGGTTGGGCAGGGGCTTGCTCTCCGGGAAAGACTCCAGGGTCTTTCTTCCCATCACCACCACATGCCCAGTGGTCATGGAACGAAAATATTTCATATCCTGGGGGATCCGCACCAGCAGCTTGCTGCCAAGGCCGATAGCCCAGTTCTTGTCTACATTTACGATCAGATTCATAATTCCTCCTTAGATGGCTACCGGAATATTCCGGATCTGCTCATGGGTCTCATAGTCAAGAAGCTTCACGTCGTCCGGCGTGAACTCATAGAAGTCCTTTACCTCCGGGTTCAGCCAGAATCTGGGCGCCGGCAGAGGCTCCCGCGCGATCAGCTCCTCGATCATGGGGATATGCCGGTCATAGATATGAGCGTCCGCGATCACATGGACGAACTCGCCCACCTCCATATCGCACACCTGAGCCAGCATGTGAAGGAGCACCGAATACTGGCACACGTTCCAGTTATTGGCCGCCAGCACGTCGTTGGAACGCTGGTTCAGGATCCCGTTCAGGGTCAGCTTCTCACTGCCCGGCCGTTTTGTCACATTGAAGGTCATGCTGTAGGCGCAGGGATAGAGATTCATCTCGTGAAGATCCTGGTGAACATACAGGTTGGTCATGATCCGCCGGCTGTAAGGATTGTTCTTCAGATCATAGATCACCCGGTCCACCTGGTCGAACATTCCTTCCTTATACTGGTGCTTCACACCCATCTGATAGCCGTAGGCCTTGCCGATGGAACCGTCCTCATCCGCCCAGCTGTCCCAGATATGGGAGTGGAGCTCATGGATGTTGTTGGACTTCTTCTGCCAGATCCACAGAAGCTCGTCGGTGCAGCTTTTGATAGCCGTCCGACGAAGAGTCAGGGCCGGGAATTCTTTTGACAGGTCATAGCGGTTCACCACCCCGAACTTCTTCACCGTATAAGCCGGCGTCCCGTCCTCCCAGACCGGGCGTACCTTCTCGCCCCTGGTATCCGTCCCGTTATCTATGATGTCCCTGCACATATCGATAAAAACACGATCCGCGTAACTCATAATCTCTACCTCCGTATATTATCACTTTTCCTATTGTACCATGGATCCGGGCAAAAAAAAAGAATCCGGATGCATCTTCCGTCTGCACCCGAATTCTTTTTTCCTGCACCTTAACAGCAACATTCCTTCAGCACGCTGTCCAGGGCGCTGGCGCTGCTGCTGTGAGCCCGCTCCACAGGGATGTTGTAGCGCTGCGCTTCCCGGAGGGCACAGTGGACCATCTTGTGGGCCACTGTAGAAGTAAACAAGATGATCAGATCCGGCTGTCCGATCTGGGTCTTCAGGTTCCCTGACATCCGGGTAAATACTTTCGCCTTGCAGCGATAGCGCTTACAGATCTCTTTGTACTGCTGTTCCATCCGCTCATTTCCACCTATGATCACCACACTCATGATCTGATCCTCCTGTCTTTTTATTATATTTTGATTATGATTATCATTTGCATTTAAATAATACCATATTCACGGCAGAAATGCAAGAAAAAAACCGAGCCTTTTATGGCTCGGTTATGTTGTACAGCACCTTGTCCAGTAATCGTTCCAGAGCTGCAGTCTCCTTCTTGGTAAGCCCCAGGGTCAGCATTTTGTCCAGCTTCTTTCTGTCCATCTCCATCCGTCTCTGGATATCGTAGGCCTTCTCCGTGGGATAGATATTCTTGCACCGCTTGTCCCTGGCGCTTGGCACCGACAGGATGAACCCCTTCTCGTCCAGACGCTTGAGGAGGCCGGTCACCGTGGGGTTCCGCAGGTTCAGCGCTTTCTCGATATCCCGCTGGGTCACCTCTTCTTTGCTCCCGCTCAGGAGATAATCCAGCACCTCGCACTGGGAAGCAGTGATCCCGATGTTCTTCAGCTGCCTGTTGAATTCCTTCTCATATCCGTTGTTGATCTGCTTGATCCGAAATCCGATGGTCCTGCGTTTCTGCATCTTATGCTCTCCTTATCCGATGGTCTTGCGGATCCCTTCCAGAACTCCCGTCTTGCCAAGAAGCTTTGCCACGGTGTAGAACAGGATCACATCGATGGGAAACATCAGCGCCTGCTTCAGGGCTCTGGCCGGGAACAGCACCATAAAGGCGTCCCCGTAGAGCACGGTCATCCAGTACGTGTTGAGCAGAAGATTGATGAACACCGTCACCAGCCCGTTGGCCAGGATCACCCGTCCCAGGCTTAAGGGCTTCCGGTAGAGGATCACGCCGTAGATCACACTGCCTGCCATGGCGCTCAAGGTAAGCCCCGGGAAAAAGGCGCCGATGGGCTTCATAATATAGGAAATGATATCCGCAAGGCCGGCCACCGCGCACCCGGCCACCGGACCAAACAGCATGGCCGTCAGTTCTTTTGCCAGCGGGTCGAACCCGATCCGCAGATACTCCGTGATCTGCAGCCGGTAGAATCCAAGCACCACCGTGATGGCCAGCAGCATGGAGACTGCGGCCAGGTTCCTAAGATCCTTCAACTCCTGGAAGGACTGTGTAAATGATGTTTTCCATCGTTTCATAAAAAATACCTCCTTCGCAGTAGTCCTTAAAGCTACGCATAAGCAGGTAGTTTTTATCTGTCTATGTGTAGCAGCGGGATGCGGAACGTATACCGCGGAAGGTTTCTTCTAAACCCTTCCTTCGTCCGCGCGGCAACTCCCCGTCCCCGCGGCACTTAACGCACACATTCCTACTCTGCTTTTCTTTATTTTCGTTCATTCTAGCACATCTGTCCGGGAAAGACAATCATTTTTCATATTCCCGGATCACGCTGCTGATCTCACGGATCGCCTCCATATCCTCCAGATGATGAAGGGCGTCCTGCATATGGAACTCTTTTACCGCTTCCGTTACGATCACAAGCTCCGCAACCCCGTCGGTGATGATCTTCTGCACTACCCGGGAAATGCTCACCTTGTGAACACCAAACACGCTGGCGATGGCCGCCAGGACTCCTGGCTTGTTCTCCACCTGCATCCGCAGGAAAAACGGATTCTTCACCTGGTCAAAAGGCTTCACCGGAATATTCCGATAGCAGGTACAGTTGATCCGGCCGGTGCAGTGATACTGGATGTTGCGCACCACGTCGATCACATCCCCCATAACCGCGCTGGCTGTGGGAAGCTGGCCTGCGCCCCGCCCATAGAACATGGCGTCGTCCACCGCGTCTCCATGGACAAAAATGGCATTAAAAGAATCCCGCACAGAAGCCAGCGGATGATGCTGAGGAAGCAGCATGGGGTAGACCGCCGTCTCGATCCCCTGGGGCGTGTTCCTTGCAACCGCCAGCAGCTTGATCACGCAGCCTAACTCCCTGGCGTAAGCAATATCCTTGGCTGTGATCCGGGTGATCCCCTCTGTATATACATCAGAAAAGACGACGCGGGAATGGAACGCAATGGAAGCAAGGATGGCGATCTTGCGCCCTGCGTCCAGTCCTTCCACATCCGCCGTGGGATCTGCCTCCGCATAGCCAAGCTCCGTCGCCTGGGCAAGGGCCTGGTCAAAATCCATCCCCTCCTCAAACATCTTGGTCAGGATGTAGTTCGTCGTCCCGTTGACAATCCCCACGACCTCGTCCATCTCATTGACTGCCAGGCACTGCTTCATGGGCCGGATGATGGGGATCCCGCCTCCTACTGCCGCCTCAAAAAGGAAATCTACTCCATTGTTGTCCGCGGCGTCCAGAAGCTCTCCGCCGTACTCCGCCACCAGGTCCTTGTTGGCAGTCACCACATTTTTCCCGGAGTTCAGCGCTTCCAGGATCATGGTTCGGGCCGGCTCAATACCGCCCATCACCTCGATCACGATCTGGATCTCGGGATCGTTGATGATCCTCTCCCACTGGTCTGTCAGAAGCGACTTGTCCACACCTTCCCGCTCCTTATCAAGGTTATGGACCAGGATCGCGGCGATCTCAATGGAAGCTCCCGCCTTACTGCTCATCTCTTCCCGCTGCCTTTCGATCAGTTTATAGACTCCGCTCCCCACGGTCCCCAGACCGAGAAGCGCCACTTTTACTGTATTCGCCATATAGATATCCCTCCGTATCTGCCGTGTTTTCAGGTATTTATTGTAACACATCCGGCTTGGGTCAGGCAATCTGAGAAAAAAGATAATTTTCTGGTTGACAAATCTTTTCCCGTATAGTATAGTATCTATTGTGCTAAGGAGCACAAGACAAATAAATGCGACAGTGGCTCAGTTGGTAGAGTACGACCTTGCCAAGGTCGGGGTCGCGGGTTCGAGCCCCGTCTGTCGCTCTTAAGAGGCCCGGAAGAATATCTTCCGGGTTTTTTGTATGCCGAAAATAAAGCTCCGCAGGAACATCATCCCGCGGAGCTTCTTTTTCTTTCTTCTATTCTTCTTCCTCTTCCGCCACCACGGCGATCCCCAGCTCGTCAAGCTGCTCCTTCGTTACTCTGGCCGGAGCCTCGGTCATAAGGTCGGAGGCGTCTTTCACCTTGGGGAATGCGATCACGTCCCTTATGCTGTCTTCTTTCGCCATCAGCATCACCAGACGGTCCAGTCCGTAGGCCAACCCTGCGTGAGGCGGCACTCCGTACTTGAATGCGGTCAGAAGGAACCCGAACTGAGCCTGGGCCTGTTCTTCTGTGAAGCCCAGTACCTCGAACATCTTGCTCTGAATCTCCGGGTTGAAGATCCGGACGCTTCCGCCGCCGATCTCATTGCCGTTGAGCACGATGTCGTAGGCCTTGGCCCGCACCCGTCCCGGATCGCTGTCGATATACGCAAGGTCCTCCTCCATGGGCATGGTGAAAGGATGATGCATAGCCGTAAACCGGTTCTGCTCTTCGCTCCACTCCAGCAGCGGGAACTCGGTGATCCACAGGAACTTGTACTCGTTCTTGTCCAGAAGCTCCATCTGACGGGCCAGCTCCAGCCGGAGGGCGCCCAGGGAATCCCAGACTACCTTATTCTTGTCTGCCGCAAAGAGGAGCAGGTCTCCTGCCTCTCCCCCCATAGCCTCTATAAGGGCGGACATCTCTTCCTCTTTCATGAACTTGGCGAAGGAAGACTTCACCGTACCGTCCTCCTGGATGGCAATGTAAGCCAGCCCTTTCGCGCCGTAGTCCTTTACAAAGCTTACCAGCTTGTCGATCTTTTTCCTTGGCATACCGCCCTGTCCCTTGGCGTTGATGCCCCGGACCGTGCCGCCATTCTCGATGGCTCCTTTGAATACGGCAAACTCACAGTCTCTTACCACATCTGTCACATTGGTAAGCTCCATGCCAAACCGGATATCCGGCTTGTCTGATCCGAACCGGTCCATGGCCTCCTGCCAGGTCATCCGCGGAATGGGCAGGGACACGGTAACACCCAGCACTTTTTCAAAAAGATAAGCCAGCAGGCGTTCATTTACATCAATTACATCGTCCACATCCACGAAGGACAGCTCCATGTCGATCTGGGTAAACTCCGGCTGCCGGTCCGCCCGCAGGTCTTCATCACGGAAGCATTTGGCCAGCTGGAAGTACCGGTCGCACCCGGAACACATGAGAAGCTGCTTGAAGATCTGAGGCGACTGGGGAAGGGCATAGAAACTTCCCTGGTGGATCCGGCTGGGTACCAGATAGTCTCTGGCTCCCTCCGGGGTGCTGCCGATCAGCACCGGCGTCTCGATCTCCAGGAATCCCTCTTCCGCCAGGAACTGGCGGGTCAGGGTTGCCACCTGGCTTCTCATCAGCAGGTTCTTCTGCAGATCCGGTCTGCGAAGGTCCAGATAACGGTATTTCAGACGTATCTCTTCCTTGGTCTTGGAGTTCTCCTCAATGGGGAAGGGAGGCGTCTCTGATTCAGAGAGGATCCGCAGTTCCTCCGGGATCACTTCGATCTCCCCGGTCTTCAGATTCTCATTGACCGCGCCGGAACGCTTCTCCACAGTTCCCACCACAGCCACTACATATTCGGACCGCAGGCGGGCCGCCTTCTCGATAAGAGCCGGGTCCGTCTTTCCTTCTTCACATACCACCTGGATGATGCCGGACCGGTCCCGTACATCGGTGAACACCAGCCCTCCTTTATTCCGGTTCTTCTGGACCCACCCCATAATGGTCACTGTCTTTCCGATGTCTGCGGCGGAAAGCTCCCCGCACCGGTGTGTCCGTTTTAATCCCTGCATTGATTCTGCCATGTTTTTATCCCTCTCTTCTCTATTCTCTCACACATCCTGCCTACAGCCGGTCTACACTGTCCGGATAACAGTCGGTGATCTCTTCATATCCCTCCTGGGAAAGCTGTTCTTTCTGGAACTTCTTATTCTTCTTCATATTGGCGATCAGCACCTGGCAGCCGCTCTCCCGCTCTTCCTTCGCCCGCTTAAGCACCGTAAGAAGCGCCTGGGCAGGAAGGTTCTTGTCCAGAAGATAAGCTTTCTTCTTCCGGCGGTCCGGCACCTGGTATCCCTGCTCCAGAAGCAGCATGACGATCCGCTCAAACCCGATGGAGAATCCACAGGCCGGGGTATCCTGGCCGGTGAATTTCCCGATCATCTTATCGTAGCGGCCGCCGCCTGCCACAGACCCTCCAAAGTCGTCCATCACTACCTCGAAGATCGTCCCCGTATAATATGACTGCCCCCGCACCAGCGTAGGGGTGAATTTCAGGCGGAACTCACATTCTTTGGCTGCCTCCACGCAGGACATGATGTGCTCCATCCGCTCCGCCGTCTCTTTAGGAAGACATTCTCCCAGCTTCTCCTTTAAATATCTTACACCGCTGATATCTTCTTCCACCTGGGCGAAAAGACCCAGATAAGTATCCACCTGGTCCGCCGAATATCCCAGATCCTTCAGCTCCTGAGCCACGCCCTCCTGTCCGATCTTGTCCATCTTGTCAAGGCTTATGAAGACTTCGTCGTAGTCTTCCTCCTTAAAACCACTGTACGCCGCCATGGCCCGCAGGATCTCCCGGTCATTGATGCACACGGTAAAATTCCGGAAATCCAGCTTGCCCAGCATGGCTGTGGTGGCCAGGATCAGTTCGATCTCCGCCAGAGGGCCTGCCTCCCCAAGAATGTCGATATCACACTGGGTGAACTGGCGGAACCGTCCTCTCTGGGGACGGTCTGCCCGCCATACGCTGCCGATCTGCATCGCCTTGAAAGGAGACGGCAGCTCATTGGCATGTCCCGCGTAATACCGGGCCAAAGGCACCGTCAGGTCATAGCGCAGCCCGGAGTCCGCCAGGTCGTTCTCTTCTTTTGCCTCCTGGATCTTCAGCTTCTCCCCCCGCTTCATGATCTTGAAGATCAGCTTCTCATTGTCTCCCCCCTGCTTGCTGCACAGATTCTCGATATGCTCCACGCAGGGCGTCTCCATAGACTGGAAGCCATAAGTTTTATAGGTATCTTTGATCAGCCCGATCACATAATCCCGGATCTCCATCTCCTCCGGCAGGATATCCTTCATCCCGGTAACCGGCTTCTTCTTTAATGTCATAGCCATTCTCCTTTTCGCTCGATCATCTCGTCCACCCGCCTTACATACGCGTCGATAGCCTTCACGTTCTCCTGCCGGATCAGGTTAGTCTTCTTCCCCCGTCCCTCCGGACTTGGAACCGGCTCTTTTAGCACTATCTTTGTGGAAGCCCCTGCTCCCGCGGCGATGATGGACTGCTTCTCTTCCATAATAAGTATATTGTATATTCCCGCTTTGTCAACCTTTGCATAACCCGTGTTCTCAAAATTCCCGGCAATATTCTTCTGCCGGTACAGATAATAGGGGGACATTCCCATCGCCCGGGCTGTCTCTGCCGCCAGATCCAGCATGTCCCCGATCTCTTCCCCGCCAGGGATATACCCTTCCTGTCCCATCCTGGCCGCCCGCTTCACTGCCAGGGAATGGACCGTCAGGCTGTCCGGATCAAGAGCGCGGATCTTCTCAAGGGTATCCTTCATATCTCCGGTCTTCTCTCCCGGCAGTCCGGCGATCAGATCCATGTTGATATTGTCAAAGCCTTCCTCCCTGGCCATCTGGAACGCAGTCAGCACCTCTTCCACACTGTGCCGCCTTCCGATAAGATCCAGGGTCTTCTGCTGCATGCTCTGAGGGTTGATGGAGATCCTGGTCACTCCATGGCTTCTAAGGACCTTCAGCTTCTCCCGGTCAATGCTGTCCGGGCGCCCTGCCTCCACCGTATATTCCAGCAGATGCTCCCTGGAGAACAGCTCGTCCACCCAGCCAAGCAGCCGGTCCAGCTGTCCGGCGTCAAGACTGGTGGGCGTGCCCCCTCCAAAATAAATGGTGTTAAGCTTTTTCTCCCTGCAGGCCCGGCTGATCCATTCCAGCTCCTTATGAAGGGCCGCAAGGTAAGGCTCCACGTAACCGCCCCACTGCTCCAGCGATCCGGAGCTGAAAGAACAGTAGGTACAGACAGACGGGCAAAACGGGATCCCCACATAAAGGCTGTACCCATCCTGGTAATCCAGCCGCTCAAGAAGAGCCTGTTCCCGCCCTGCGATCTCATAGGCCAGCCTCGCCTTCCTGGGGCTTACCAGGTAGGTTTCTTCAAACCAGGTGAGGAAGGCTTCTCCCTCCATTCCCTCTTCCCGCTTCCCCATGGCGATCTTGGTGGGCCGCACACCGGTCAGGATCCCCCAGGCAAGACTTCGCCCGGTCTCTCTTGCCAGCGCCTGATAGAGCTTCCGGTCCATCCGCCGCTTGCGGATGCTCCGTTCTTCTTTTGCCCCCGATTCCTCATCAAGGGCAAGGGTCTTCCCGGAAGGAAGATAAAGGACAACATAATGAGAGGCTTTTTCCTCCGCCGAAGCCTCAACCGGTTCCGATGGGTAAAAAGCCTTTCCCATATGATATGCGTTATAGACATAAGTTTCTTCCTGACAAAGGATCTTCAGCATATGTGCCCCCTACAGATATGGATTGTAATCCCGCTCATGGCCGATGGTAGTCTCCCCCATATGTCCGGGATATACCACCGTATCGTCCGGAAGGAGCAGAAGCTTCTCCCTGACAGACCGGATCAGATCAGAAGTACTGCTGTTGGGGAAATCAGACCTCCCCACCGAATTCTGGAACAAAGTATCCCCGCTGAACAGCACATGTTCCGATGCCACGTAATAACAACATCCACCCCTGGTATGTCCCGGCGTATGGATCACCTGGAACTCATATCCGGCAAAAGACAGGATCTGCCCGTCTCTCACACTCTGTGCTCCGGAAAATGTATAACCTGCCGTATATGTGGCGGACAGATTCAACCGGGGATCCGTCAGGATCTCCTGGTCCTCCTCCTCCACATAGACCGGCACCTGCCACAATTTCATCAATGCATCCAGCCCCATCATATGGTCAAAATGCCCGTGGGTCAGAAGCACTGCCTCAATCCGTAGCCCTTCTCTTTCAACCGTTTCCTTCAGCGCCCTTGGCACTGCCGCCGGATCTACGATCACTGCCTGGCGGGTCTCTTCATTGCTCACCAGGTAACAGTTGGTGCTGATGATTCCTGTCACAAATTTCTCAATCTTCATTGCATGTCTCCTTTAACCGGTAGTCCTGGTGATATCGATCACACCCTCCAGCTGCCGCAGCTTCTTCACGATCCTTGCCAGCTCCTCCTTGTCATGGACGATAAAGCCGGTCTCGATGGTGGCGGTTCCCTGCTTGCTGGTGCGCACATTCATGGATTTTACATCCACCTCCGCCTCGGTAAAGATACGGGACATCTCCATGAGAAGTCCCTGGCGGTCGTGGGCGTACATCTTGATCTCCGACAGATACTGGCCGCCGGACTCTTCCGTCACTTCGCTCTCCCACTCGGCGTCAATAAGCCTTGCCCGCTCCGCCTCAGTAAGGTGGAGCATGTTCACACAGTCGGTCCGGTGGATGGAAAGCCCTCTTCCTCTGGTGACAAAACCTACGATCTCATCGCCGGGCACCGGATTACAGCACCGGGAGAACCGCACCGCCATATCGTCGATCCCTTTCACCACGATACCGCTCTTGGACTTGGCGATGTGGACCTTGTTCCTGGCCGCCTCTGCCACCCGCTCCAGCACCACCTCGTCGGTGATCTCCTGCTTATGCTCCTTGCCGTACTCTTCCACCAGACGGTTGACCACCTGGCCTTCCTTTAAGCCGCCGTGTCCCACCGCCGCCAGGACCGATTCCCAGTCACGGAAACCATATTTCTTCTGGACCACTTCTTCGTATTTATTCTGAAGGATATCCGGGCCGTTGATCCCCTTGGCTTTGCAGTAGGCGTTGATCAGTTCTTTTCCCTTGACAATATTGCTCTCTTTGAATTCCTTCTTAAACCACTGGTTGATCTTATTCTTGGCCTGGGTGCTCTTCACGATATTCAGCCAGTCCCGGCTGGGGCCTCTGGAATTCTGGGAAGTCAGGATCTCAATACGGTCTCCGTTCTGGATCTTGTAGTCAATGTTCACCAGCTTGCCGTTGACCCTGGCCCCCACCATTTTATTGCCCACCGCGCTGTGGATGGCATAGGCAAAGTCAATGGGCGTAGAGCCGTTGGGCAGGTTCTTCACATCCCCCTGGGGCGTGAAACAGTAGACGTCCTCGGCAAACAGGTCCAGGTCGCCCTTGATCAGGCTTAAGAATTCCCGGTTGTCCGACATGTCTCTCTGCCACTCCAGGATCTGCCTGAGCCAGCTTAACTTCTCCTCCTCCTGGGCCTCCACGCTCTTCTTGCCGTCGTTGGACTCTTTGTATTTCCAGTGGGCGGCGATACCATATTCCGCCGTCTTGTGCATCTCCTGGGTCCGGATCTGGATCTCAAAGGGCTGCCCCACAGAACTCATCAGCGTAGTGTGCAGAGACTGATACATATTGGGCTTCGGCATGGCGATATAATCCTTGAACCTCCCCGGGATGGGGGTGTAGAGCTCATGGATCACACCCAGGGCCGCATAGCAGTCCTTCACCGAATCCACAATGATCCGCACGGCGAACAGATCGTAGATCTGGTCCACCGTCTTGTCCTGGTTTACCATCTTCCGGTAGATGCTGAAGAAATGTTTCACACGCCCGTTGACCTCCGCCTTGATATTGGCGTTCTTCATATGGGCGGAAACTTCTTTTACAATCTGTTCTACAAATTCCTCCCGCTCCGTCTTCCTGGCATTGATCTGACGGACCAGGTCAAAGAAGACTTCCGGCTGGGAGTATTTCAGCGCCAGGTCGTCCAGTTCTGTTTTGATCTTGGAGATACCAAGCCGCTGGGCGATGGGCGCGTAGATATCCATGGTTTCTTTTGCTTTTTCCTTCTGCTTCTCCGGCGTCATGAACTGGAGGGTCCGCATATTGTGCAGCCGGTCCGCCAGCTTGATGATGATGACCCGGATATCCTTGGCCATGGCCAGGAACATTTTCCGCAGGTTTTCCGCCTGCACTTCCAGTTTGTCGGAAGAATAAGACAGCCGTCCCAGTTTGGTGACGCCGTCCACCAGAAGAGATACCTCTTCCCCGAACATTTCCCGGATCTCGTCCTCGCTCACCTTGGTATCCTCCACCACATCGTGGAGGAGTCCCGCCGCGATGGTCTCCTTATCCATCTCCAGGTCCGCCAGGATGATGGCCACCCACAGAGGATGGATGATGTAAGGCTCCCCGGATTTGCGGCACTGGTCGCCGTGGGCTTTCTTCGCCGTCTCATAGGCCTTCCGGATCATGCTTACGTCCGTGGAAGGATGGTACTTGCGGATACGGGCAATTAACATGTCAAAAAGCTGGTCCGGATCTTCGTAATCGCCCGGCGCCTTGACTGCGTGCCCGTCTACGATCTCAAGCCCTGCTGACATGTCTTTCATTACGGATTCCGGCGCGATGCGGTCATCCAGAGATTCATAGGTTGTTACTCTCTCTGACATCTTAATGCCTCCTTTCTTCCGTCGGGCGCTTCCGCCCCCTTCCGGCAGTCTATTTCCCGGGATAGATGATCACCGAGTCCACGTCGTATCCCTGCAGCCGTTTCCTTCCTTCCAGTCCTGCAAGTTCCATCAGGAATACGGCCTTCACCACTTTGCCCCCAAGGCCCTCGATCAGTTTGATCATGGCCTCGTTAGTGCCGCCGGTAGCGATCAGGTCGTCAATAATCACCACCCGCTGGCCAGGCTTCACCGAATCCCGGTGCATCTCCAGCTCCGCGGTGCCGTACTCCAGATCATACTGGATAGAAACCGTCTCACAGGGAAGCTTTCCCTTCTTACGGATGGGGATAAAGGGTTTGTGTAGGTTGTAGGCGATGGGAACTCCAAAAATGAATCCCCGGGATTCCGGCCCTACCACCAGGTCAAAATCCACTCCCTCAAGCTTCTTCTGCATCAGATCAATAGCCAGATGCAGTCCGTCCGCATCCTGCAGCACACTGGTCACGTCCCGGAAAATGATGCCCGGCTCCGGGAAATCCGGGATACTTCTTACGTACTCCTCGATTGATTTCATATGATCCTCTCCCATGCTGATTTATCTCATACCTTATTAGTATAACATTCCTGCCGCCTACTGGCAATGGGTGATCACGATCTGAAGGCTTCTCCTTCCCATATATTCGTTGATCCCCGGGTAGAAGGTGACGGACAGCCGCCCGTCCTCCTTTTGCTCCAGAACCTTCTGGAATTCTTCCGGATCGCCAAAATACAGGGCTTCGATCCGGGTTCCCCCAAGGTCTTCCGCCTGCATCTTCAACATCTTCCGGTTCTTTCCCAGGATCTGCAGGTTTAAGGGTCTCACCCCACGGGCGGCAAAGACCGGCTTGGTATTGCCTTTTCCAAAGGGTTCCAGAAGTTCCAGTTCCTTCACAAATGCCTCGGTGATACAGGCAAAGGGAAGCTCCATGTCGATGACCACCTTTTCTCCCAGATCTTTCTCCCCAAGTCCGCAGGTCTCATTCAGCTTCCGGCGCAGGGCAGGGATATTCTCCCGCTCAAGAGACAGGCCCGCCGCCAGCTTATGGCCGCCGAACCGGATAAGAAGCGGGGCGCAGCGGTTCAGCCCCTCATACATGTGATAGGCCTCGATGGAACGGCCGCTTCCTTTTACTTCCCGCTCCCCGTCTGTCAGCACCAGCGCCGGGCGTCCGTATCGCTCCCGCAGCCGGCCCGCCACGATACCTGCCAGACTTTCATGGCATTCCGGAAGATATACCACCAGCACCTTATCCTCCTTCAGAGGACCTCCCTCGATCTGGCGGCAGGCTTCCTCCACCGCCTTCTCCGTCATCTCCTTGCGGCTGTCGTTAAGAGCCTTTAAGTCTCCTGCCAGCACCGCCGCTTCCTTCCGGCTTCCTGCCCGCAGGAGCGCCAGGGAGCGCTTGGCCGTGTCCAGCCGGCCTCCCGCGTTCAGGCAGGGCCCCAGGACGAACCCAATGTGATAGGCGCTGATATGGCTCTTATCCAGCCCGGTGCACTCCATCAGCGCATTGAGCCCCAGGTTCCGGCTTCTTCCCATCATGGCCAGGCCTTCCCGGACGAAGATCCGGTTCTCATCGGTCAGCTCCATCACATCACCCACCGTGGCAATGGCTACATTTTCAATTAAGTCGTCCAGCTCCTCGGAATCTCTCCCGGAGGCCTCATAGAGCGCCTCCATCAGCTTATAGGCCACCGCCGCGCCGCATAAACCTTTGAAAGGATAGCCGCAATCCGCCCGCTTAGGGTCGATCACCGCATCCCCCGGGGGAAGCTGATACACCTTCTCCCCATCCGTCTCCACATAAGGCACCTCGTGATGATCGGTGACGATCATGGTCATGCCAAGTCGCTTCCCGCAGGCGATCTCCTCTGTCGCGGCAATGCCGTTGTCACAGGTGAGAACGGTATCCACCCCTTCCCGGTAAGCCCGCTCCACAAGCTCCATGTTCAGCCCGTAGCCGTCCCGGATCCGGTCCGGGATGTCGCTGTCCACCTCTGCCCCAAGCCGCTCCAGGCCTTCCAGCAGGATATAGGTGGCGTTCACCCCGTCGATATCATAGTCCCCGATCACACGGATCTTCTTTCCTTCACTTATCTTCTCCCGCAGGATATCCACCGCCCGGTCCATATCCCGCATCAGCATCCCGTCATAGAGATCCGCGATGGTCCCGTTGAGATAACGCTCCATCTGGTCCTCTCCCACAACCTCCCGGTTCCGGATGAGGCAGGCCAGACGGGGACTGATCCCAAAATGAGCTCCCATGGCCTGGAAATCTCCGCCTTTTCGCAGCAGTACCCATCGTTCCATTTCTCTCTCCTGCCCTTTCTTTTTATTGAAAAAAGCCAGGAAAGCAGCCAGGCCATCCTCCGATAGCTACGGCTGCTTTCCTGTATATTCTGTCTGTTATTTCTGTTTCTTCTTCTCGCTGCGGGTCTTCATCACATACCATAGAGCGCCTGTGATACATACGGATGAATAAGCTCCCACCACGATACCGATCATCAGCGGCAGCGCGAACTCCTTGATGGAGCTTACGCCCAGCACATAGAGCACCGCGATAGAGATAAACGTGGTAAGAGAAGTATAGATACTTCTGGTCAGCGTCTGGGTGATACTCTTGTTCACCACATAAGAGAGCTCGGTAGTCTTGGTCCGGTAATGGAGTTCCTCACGGATCCGGTCGAAGATGACGATGGTGGCGTTAATGGAATAACCCACCAGAGTCAGCATACAGGCGATAAACGTACTGCCCACCGCGATCCGGGACACAGCGTAGAAGCCTACCACTACCAGCACATCGTGGAGCAGAGCTGCCACCGCGCTGGTGGCGAACCGGATATCTTTGAATCGGAACCAGATGTACAGCAGCATGAAGATACCGGCCACAATTACTGCCACAACAGCGTCCTGGCGCATCTCATTGCTGACCGTGGAGCTGATGTTCTCCGCGGTGATCTTGCTCTCATCCACGCCAAAGTTCTCTGCCAGCGCCTGGTTGAGGGCCTCTCTCTGGTCCAGATCCAGGGTCACCGTCTTGATGATCACCTGGTTGGTGCCGTCTACCTTCTGGGTCTGCACGTTGGCGTCCCCTGTCACCTCTTCCACCACCGGGACAATCTCCTGATCGATCTCGTCGATGGTGTAATCTTCATTAAATGTTACATTGGTGGAAGTTCCTCCCTGGAAGTCCAGACTGTAGGCAAAGGCCCCTTCCCCTCTTCCATGGTTGACTCCCATGACCACGAATCCCAACAGGATCACGGCAAGGGATACGGAGAAGAAGATCTTCTTCCTGCCCAGGAAATTGACGGGCTCCCGCTCTTTCTTGGGACGGTAGTAGATCTTGGGATTGCGGATCCCCACCGCATAGAACGCGTACACGATCATCCGGGTGATCACCAGCGCCGTGAACATGGACACGATGATACCGATGGCCAGAGTCTGGGCGAATCCCTTTACCGATCCGGAGCCTAAGAACCACAGCACCGCCGCCGCGATCAAGGTGGTCACATTGCCGTCCACGATAGCGGACAGGGCTTTATGGAATCCGGCCTTCAGCGCGTTTCTCACGCTGATTCCCCGGGACATCTCCTCCTTCACACGGGCGAAGATGATCACGTTGGCGTCTACCGCCATACCGATACTTAAGATGATACCTGCGATACCCTGCAGGGTCAGCGTCACGTCAAAAGCGTTCAGGATCAGAAGCACCAGCTCGGTGTAAATGATCAGCGCAAGGCTTGACGCAAGGCCAGGCAGATAGTACACAAAGATCATGAACACGAAGATGATGGCCAGGCCGATAGCTCCCGCCATCAGGCTGGTGCTGATGGCCTGCTCGCCCAGCTGGGCGCCCACCACGTTGGACCGCAGTTCCTCCAGTTCCAGCTGAAGGCCGCCAATACGGATGGTGGAGGCCAGTGTCTCCGCCTCGTCATAGGACATGCTTCCTGTGATCTGGGCCTGTCCGTCATTGATCTCACTGTTTACATTGGGAACACTTACAAAGGAGCCGTCGTAGTAAATAGCGATGCTCTCCCCATTTTCATAGGCTTTCTTAGTGGCTTCCGCGAATTTCTCTGTTCCTTCCTCAGTAAAGACAAGAGAAACCACATTGTCGTCTCTCCGGGTATTCTGGTCCTCAATGATCCCGGCTCTGGCATCCTTCACCTCATCGCCGGTAACCACGATAGAGCCGTCTGCTTCCAGTTCTTCCACAGACTTGTTCAGCACATAATCCTTCGCAGGATCGCCGGTGGTATCTACCATGCTGTAGTTCTCAGAACCATCGCTTCCTGTCTGGGCGATAAAATAAAGAGAACCCGGCTGCCCCAGTTCTTCCAGGATCGCGTTTGCGTCAGACACGCCCGGGATCTCAATATTGATCCGGTCGTCTCCCTCCTGGTAGACCTGCGCCTCCGTACTGTACTCCTCCACACGCCTCTGGAGCTTGTAGATGGTATCCGCCATATCCTCGCTGGACGGATTGTCTTCCTTTACCTGGTAGGTGATGCTCACGCCCCCTGCCAGATCCAGACCCAGCTTGATGTTCTTTGCCGATCCGGTGGCTCCTGCGCCGAACCCAAAGATGGTCGTATATCCCAGCAGCACGATAAGTACTGCCGTAACCACCAGGCTGAGTACGCCTCTGCTTTTCTTCATGTTTAACTTCCTTTCCGCGCTTTACTCCTTCTCCTGAGATAACGCCGCTTTTATCATGATCGCACACTCCACTCGTTTCCGCTCCATCTCACACCCGATGTCGTAAGTGTCGTGGATGGTTCCGTGGAAATGATAGGAATTCGCCATACACCCTCCACTGCAGTAGAATTTTGCGAAGCAGTTCCTGCACTTCTCCTTGGAGTACACGTTGCAGCTCCGGAACTCGTCCGCAATGTCGGGACGGGTGATCCCCTCCTCGACGGTCCCCATCTTGAACTCTTCCTGCCCCACAAACTGATGGCAGGGATACAGGTCTCCCCAGGGAGTCACCGCCAGGTACTCTGTGCCGGACCCGCAGCCGGACAGCCGCTTGGCCACACAGGGACCACCGTCTAAGTCTATCATAAAATGGAAGAAATTAAAACCTTTTCCTTCCTTTTCCCTCTGGATCATGATCCTGGCAAGCTTGTCATATTCTGCAAGGATCTTTGGCAAGTCTTCCTCCCGGATGGCGTAAGGATCACTCTCATCTCCCACCACCGGCTCCACAGATACCTGCTGGAAGCCAAGGTCCGCAAAATGCAGGATATCCTCCGAGAAATCCAGGTTGTTCCTGGTAAAGGTTCCTCGGACATAGTATTTCTCCTGGTTCCGGCTTTCGGCAAGCTTCTGGAACTTGGGCACGATCAGGTCGTAGCTCCCTTTGCCGTTGCGGAAGGGCCGCATCCGGTCGTTCACTTCCTTGCGCCCGTCCAGGCTTAATACCACGTTGTCCATCTCTTGGTTGACAAACTCCTGGATCTCATCGTTCAAAAGGACTCCGTTGGTGGTAACGGTAAAGCGGAAATGCTTGTCATGAAGCTTCTCCTGCTCCCGCCCGTAAGCCACCAGGTCTTTTACCACCTGCCAGTTCATCAGCGGCTCCCCGCCGAAGAAATCCACCTCCAGGTTCCGACGGTTCCCGGAGTTGGCGATCAGGAAATCCAGCGCCTTCTTCCCCACTTCAAAGCTCATCAGAGCCCGTCTTCCATGGTACTCCCCTTCTTCCGCGAAACAGTAGCGGCAGGCCAGGTTGCAGTCATGGGCAATGTGGAGACAGAGAGCCTTCACCACCGTCTTTCGCTGTTTGACCTGATCGATCAGGCACTCATATGTATCCTCTGTGAACAGCTGTCCTGCCCGGGTCAGTTCCGCCAGATCCTCAAGGGCCTCGGCGATCTCACTCTCCGGATACTTCTCTTTCAGCGCCGCAGCTGCTGCCGACGCCAGTTCCGGCGCCTCCAGTTCCTTCGCGGTATAGGATTCCTTCCCGGCAGTCAGCCATTCCATCAGCTCATAGCACAGCGGATCCACCACATGGACCGCGCCGCTGTTCACATCCAGGATGATCTGATATCCGTTATTCTCATACTGGTGAATCAAGGTTTGATACCCCTTTCCTTTTTTCTCTTTTATACGACAAGAAACAGCGGACCTTAAGACCGCTGTCTCCGGTATTCCTTATCCACAAATGAATCTCTGACTACTTTCTGTTCTCGCAGGTCTGATTTCCTACGGTACAGGAAGTCTTGCATGCGGACTGGCAGGATGTCTGGCACTCGCCGCAGCCACCTTTCTTAACGGTGTTGTTCAGTGTCTGTGTATTTAATGTCTTTACATGTTTCATGTGTTTTCCCTCCTTAGTCTGGCTTAACTTATGCTATTATACCATCCTGGCGTACTTTTCGCAATCCCTTTATCACGAAATCATTCCACCCGCCATTCCTCCCCCTGCGCAGAGGATCAGAGTGGTGGCCAGATCCACGCCGTCCGTACTAAGCGAGTGATACACCCCCAGGGTGATCAGAAGGAGCAGGGCAAAATACAAAAGCCCCAGGCCCATCCCCCACAGGAATCTCCTTACCTTCGCCATCTTTCCGATGGCGATCCCCCCGATCAGCGTGGAGATCACGTAGATCGCCACGATCGCCGCCGACACCGCCTTCTCGTTCAGCTCCAGTTTATAGAGAAGCGCCGTCAGAAGCGCCAGAAGGGCCCCTGTGACCAGATACGCCGCCAGCAGGGCCTTCAGCACCCATATGACCGGGGAACTTTTGCCAACTTGTCTTTCCATCTCATCCCTCCTTGTCTGCTACCACAAGGTATGAGACGGACCCTTGGAATATTCCTACTGTTCCATCTGTCTTCCCAGAAATGCGGCGGCGCAGGAGGCCATCTTCTGCTCCACCTCCCCCAGCTTTTTCTTCCCGTCTTTCACAAGGAAGATCACGCCGCCGATCACATCCCCCTCGCAGAGGATGGGGCTGATCACCTGGCAGGCATATGTTTCTTCCTGGTCCTTCACAATGGGGGTGTACTTCTTGTCCCCTGCGCATGCCAGCAGAGAACTTCTCTCTCCCAGCACCTTCTCCAGCTGCCGGCTGATCAGCCGGTCCTGCAGTTCTTTTTTACCGGCGCCGGAGGCCGCCACCACCTGGTCCATATCGCAGACCCCTACCAGACAGCCCATGGTCTGGGACAGGCTCTCCGCATACTGTCCCGCGAAGGCGGAGAGCTCCCCGATGGGAGAATATTTCTTCAGGATGATCTCCCCTTCCCGGTCTGTAAATATTTCCAGCGGATCCCCCTCCCGGATCCTTAAGGTCCTCCGGATCTCCTTGGGGATCACCACCCGTCCCAGGTCGTCGATCCTCCGGACGATTCCTGTTGCTTTCATAGATCGTTCCTCCATTTGTCATATTTGGCAGACACAGTATAGTATCTGTAAAAAAAGGGAAATTTATACAGTATTGAAAATGCCTTCTTGTTCTGTTAAGATTGAAACAGCAAAACCAACGGGAGGGATATCATTATGAGCAAGATCGACGAAGTAAGAAGCGATATGGTAAAAGCCATGAAAGCCGGCGAGAAGGAGACCAAGGAGACGCTCTCCATGCTCCTGGCAGCCCTGAAGAATAAAGCCATTGACAAGCGTTCCGACCTGACAGAGGAAGAGGAGATCCAGGTGGTATTAAAAGAGATCAAACAGACCAAAGAGACCCTGGAGATGACCCCTGCGGACCGTCCGGAGATCATAGAAGAGTGCAACCGCCGCCTGCAGGTGCTGGAGCAGTACGCGCCAAAGCTGATGGACGAGGGCGAGATCCGGGATGTGATCGCAGCCACCCTCTCCGAGCTTGGCATCGACGCTCCCACCGCCAAGGATAAGGGCAGGATCATGAAAGTGCTGATGCCCAAAGTAAAGGGCAAGGCAGACGGAAAGCTGGTCAGCGAGACCCTGGGAAGCCTTTTTCAGTAAATTGTATTAAAAAAGTCTGCGGCAAATTACCGCAGACTTTTTTGCATAAATCCTATTCTGTTTCCTCCGCACTCTCCTGGGCCTCCGCCTGATCGTCCGTCTGGACTTCATCCGCATAAGGCTCCTCGGAGGACTGTTTGATAGTCACACTCAGATCATTGAAATCAATCTTCTTCCACACGCTGTCGTGCTCTTTGATATCCGCCTCTTCTCTCCATTCATCACAGGTATCCTGATAGAGCTGCGCTTTCCTCTCATCCACGATCTGCGCTTTCTTGGTTTCGGTTGCTTCTTGATCAAGAAGGCTGGTCACTTTAGCCACATAGCAGCCGGCATCTGTCTCAATCACGTCCGTGTTCGCCCCTGCTTCCAGACTATCCGCAGCAGCCACCACTTCCTCAGATGGGGTAACAGACTCTGCATCAAAAGTCGCGTCAGAAAGTTCTCCGCCGTACTCTGTGGCAGCCGTCGCAAAATCATCTCCGCCCTGCACCGCCTGAACAAAGGCCTGAGCGTTCTCCTTCACAGCCGCCTTCTCCTCCTCCGACAATTCCTGGGATGCGCCGGTATCATCGGTAGTAGTATAGGAAAAGAATACGTACTGCATTGCCTTCTGGGCAGCTTCTTCATCAGAGACCTCCGTATCCGCGCCTGCCTCGATAGCCTCCTGCACCTTACCCTGAATGGCCATCAGCGTCAATACCCGCTCTGCCGTCTCAGCGCTGCCGGAGATCTTCTCCTTGTCCTCCAGGGAATTGTCCTCGGCAAATTCTTTGGCGGTCTTCGAGATCTCTTCTTTCTCGCCGTCGCTTAACGACACTTCATAGTCCCCCATATGCTCTTCACACAGCAGCATAATTTCCAGGGACTCTTTTGCCGCGTTCTTCACCGATTCTTCATAAGTCTCTCCCTCTTCCGCCTCGGTATTCCACATATCATCACCCAGATACGCGCCATAATAGGTCTCATACTGAGCCTGCATATATCTGGCGTAGAAATTCGCCACATCTGCTGTCAGCTCCTTGTCGTTAACGCTGACCGCCACCGCGCTCTCATCCAGAGATCCGCACCCGGTCAGGCTTCCCGCAGCAAGCATAGCTGACAAAAACAGGATAACCGCCTTCTTTTTCATAATTACCTAAAACCTCCTTAGTACCTGCTAACCTGTTTATTATAGCCTTTTTTCAGTGGTCTATCAATCCTTTTATCCCAATTAAAACTTTTTTCACAATTTCCAGACTGTCTGCGTTCTTCTCAGCGCTGCTTTTTCTCTTCTTCCGGTAAGTAAAGCCGGGATGCTCTGCATCCGCCCGGAAGGACAACTCTCCCCGGAAGGACTCAATAAGGGCCGGGATCCGCTCCGGGAGCACCGGGGCCTTCTCGTACATGACGAACTCATAGGTCTCCCCTTTTTGTTCCACTGCCGTCACATAGGCGCTGTGGGCCAGAGCCTTGAGAAGAGAGATCTCCAGCAGCGTATCCACTTTCCTGGGAATGTCTCCGAAACGATCCAGAAGCTCGTCTTTCATATCCTCCACTTCCTCCTGGGACTCAATGGCCGCGATCCTTTTATAGATATCCAGCTTCTGGTATTCATTGGGGATGTAGGAATCCGGGATATAGGCGTCCACATCCAGGTCCATGGTGGTAGTGTAAGTTTCTTCTTCCATCTCTCCCTTCAGATGCTTCACCGCCTCGTTGAGCATCTTGCAGTACAGGTCGTATCCCACTGCCTCCATATGGCCGTGCTGCTCTGCTCCCAGGAGATTTCCCGCTCCCCGGATCTCCAGGTCCCGCATGGCGATCTTGAATCCGGAACCCAGGTCGGTAAACTCTCGGATGGCGGCAAGACGTTTCTCTGCCACTTCTTTTAGAAGCTTATCCCTGCGGTACAGAAGGAAAGCGTAGGCCATCCTTCCGGATCGGCCCACCCGGCCCCGCAGCTGATAGAGCTGGGAAAGCCCCATCCGGTCCGCGTCGTGGATGATCATGGTGTTCACATTGGAGATGTCAAGCCCGGTCTCAATGATGGTGGTGGACACCAGCACATCGATCTCTCCGCCAATGAAATCGTACATGATCCGTTCCAGCTCATGCTCCTTCATCTGGCCGTGGGCGTAGGCCACCGTATATTCCGGCACCAGTTTCTGGATGCGGGCGGTCATTTCCCCGATGTCCTCCACCCGGTTGTATACATAATACACCTGTCCCTGTCTTGCGCATTCCCGCTCGATGGCTTCCCGCACCATCTCTTCATTGTACTCCATCACATAGGTCTGGATGGGGAGCCGGTCCTCCGGCGCCTCCTCCAGCACGCTCATGTCCCGGATGCCGATCAGGCTCATATGGAGGGTCCGGGGGATTGGTGTTGCCGTCAGGGTCATCACGTCCACATTTTCCTTTAATTTCTTGATCTTCTCCTTGTGCTGCACCCCAAAGCGCTGTTCTTCATCGATGACCAGAAGCCCCAGGTCCTTGAATTTCACGTCCTGACTTAAGACCCGGTGGGTGCCGATCACAATGTCCACCAGCCCTTTCTTCAGGTCTTCGATGGTCTTCTTCTGCTGGGCGCTGGTGCGGAACCTGCACAGAAGATCCACCCGCACGGGGAAGTCTTTCATCCGCTGCAGGAAGGTATTGTAGTGCTGCTGGGCAAGGATGGTGGTGGGCACCAGATACACCACCTGCTTATCCTCCTGGACTGCCTTGAAAGCCGCCCGGATGGCGATCTCCGTCTTCCCGTAACCCACGTCCCCGCAGATCAGCCGGTCCATGATCCGGTGGCTCTGCATATCCCGCTTCACCGCCTGGATAGCCAGAAGCTGGTCCTCTGTCTCCTCAAAGGGAAACATTTCTTCAAATTCCTTCTGCCAGACCGTATCCTCTCCATAAGCATACCCTTCCTGGTTCTGCCGTGCCGCGTAGAGTTCCACCAGGTCTCTGGCGATCTCTCTTACCGCGCCACGCACCCGGGTCTTGGTCTTATTCCACTCCTGAGTGCCCAGCCGGTTGAGTTTTGGCTTCCTGGCGTCCGATCCGGCATACTTCTGGATCAGATCCAGCTGGGTGGCCGGGATATAGAGGTTTCCGCCCTGAGCATAGGAGATCTTCATATAATCTTTGGCCACCTTATCCACCTGGATCTTCTCGATCCCCCGGTAGATGCCCAGCCCGTGGTTCTCATGGACCACATAATCCCCGGGTTTGAGCTGGGCAAAATCCTGGATCTTGCGCCCCTCGTAAGTCCTGTGCCTGCGCTTTTTCTTTACCTTGCCGAAGATATCCGTCTCTGAGATCACGGTAAATTTCAGAAGCGGATATTCATACCCGGTCCCTACGTGGCCGTAGGCCGTCATAAGCTCCCCGGGAAGCACTTCCCGATCCAGGTCGTCACTGTAATAGCTGCTTAAGTTATAATCCCGCAGATCCTCCGCCAGACGCCGGGCCCGGGTCCGGGAGCCGGACAAGAGCACCACCCGGTAGCCGTTTCGTTTCAGCCGCTTTAAGTCACGGGTCAGAAGATCGAAGCTGCTGTTGTAGGGATTGACGCTTTTGGCCTGAATGGAATAAGAGCCCCGCTGGGCAAATCCTTTCCCCGCCATCTCCAGGGCGCACATCCCGATACTGCTGTACCCATCCATCCTGGCCGCAAGCTCCCGGGTGGTATAGAGCCGCGCCTCTTCTTCCGTAACCTCCATTCCACTTTCCACCCGCCGCTTCTGAGCTTCCAGGAACTCTTCCTCCACTGCCTGCCCCTTCTCCAGGAGACGCACCGGTTCATCCAGGAATAAAAGGGTATCTTTGACCGGGAAATAATCCAGGAAGGACACTCCTTTCTCTCCTTCTCCCGGGAATTCCGCCGCCGGATAGATCCACACTTCCGTCAGATTTTCAATGGAGCGCTGGGTCTCCACATCAAAGGACCGGATGGAATCCACCTCGTCTCCCCACAGTTCGATCCGCACCGGCAGCTCCGCCGTCAAAGGATAGACGTCCAGGATCCCGCCCCGCACGGCGAATTGGCCCGGGCCTTCGATCTGGGCTTCCCGGTCGTAGCCGATCCCTGCAAGCTTCCTCTCCAGCTCTGCCATATCCACCGTGCTGTCCGCTCCGATCCGTATGGCCCGGTCTGCCAGCACCTCTCTTGGAAGCAGGACGTCCATAAAAGCGTCAAAACTGGTCACCACCGTAAGAGACGGGCGGGTGATCACCGCCTGGAGCACCTCCATCCGCTCCTTCACCAGCGCCTTGTTCCGAAGATCCGCCTGGTAGAACAGAAGGTCCTTGGCCGGGTACAGATAAGTTTCCCCGCTAAGGAAACGGTATTCTTCATAGACCTGTTTTGCTTTTGTCTCACTGGAACAGGCGATGACTTTATAAGGACAGCCATCGCCAAGTGCGTACATCATATGGGTTTTCTGGGAAGAGACGCAGCCGGTGATCTTGAGCATCCCCGGCCCGTCCATTTTCTTTTTACAGATCTCTTCAAATTCCGCCAGTTCCTTAAGCGGCCCGATCAAGGCTTGCATGCTAATTCTCCCCCGGTTTTACTTTTCTGTTATATTCATTCATCGCCCCGTCCACTTCTCCTGCCAGGATCATCTCCGCCGCCCGGACTGCTTTCTCGTATCCTTCTTCCATGGCCTCCTGATCCTGGGGGGAGAAACGGCTGAGCACATAGTCCGCCAGGTCGAAATTCCTGGGCTTTTCCCCCACGCCCACCTTGATCCGCGGGAACACCTGTCCCCCCAGATGGGCAATGATATTTTTCATCCCGTTATGGCCGCCCGCGCTTCCCTTCTTGCGGATCCGGATCTGGCCGGGCGCCAGGCTGATGTCGTCGTAGATCACCAGAAGTTCCTGCTCCACGTCGATCTTATAGTAATCCGTCAGGCCCCGGATGCTCTCCCCACTTAAATTCATATAAGTCTGAGGCTTTGCCAGGATCACCTTCTGGCCGGCAATGATCCCTTTTCCTACATAAGCCCTTGCCTTCTTCCCGTCTACAGAGATATTGTATTTGTCCGCCAGGGCATCTATGACAGAAAACCCGGCGTTATGCCTGGTTCCCTGGTAGCGCGCTCCCGGATTTCCAAGTCCTGCTATGATAAACATATTGCTTTCACCTTCCTGATTTTCTCTTCATCCATTCTACAGGAAATGCGTCCCTTTGTCACGCAAAAACCGGCAGGAATAATTTGCGCCGGTTCTTCATACATTATAGAAGATGAACTGGGATTCCCAGGATATCAGACAGGAGGTCTCTATGAGTTCCAGAACCAAGATCATTGTACTGCACATGAAAGAAATCATCTATACCGTGGTATTCGCCCTTCTGGCTATTGTGCTGATCCTGCTGCTTGTGTTCATGTTCCGCCCCGGCAGGGACAGCTCCCATAAGGAGGAGGCCCGCTACGTGCCCGGAGTCTACACTTCTGCCATATCCCTGAACAACACGGCGCTTGAGGTGGAAGTCACCGTAGATGAATCTCATATCAATTCCATCCGGTTCTCCAACCTGGATGAGACGGTCGCTGCCATGTATCCTCTGATCCAGCCGGAGATCGAGAATATCGCGCAGCAGGTCTATGAACAGCAGTCCCTGGAAAATGTGACCCTTTCCCAGGAGAATCCTTACACTTCCCAGGTAATCCTGAACGCCATCCGGGAGGCTCTTGAGAAAGGGCAGATATCCGACTGACGATATTAATAAAAGCGTGACGTTCCTGCCATATCAGGACTGCCACGCTTTCTTTTTCCCTTTTTTTCCGCCTTATCCTTCCACGATCAGATAACGGCCGTCAGAGAGAGGAAATACCTCGGAAGCCTCCTCCACTTCTTCCGGAGACATTCCTTCCGTATCCATCCCTTCCTCTTCGAAGAACCGGCAGACGTCCTCCAGGCTGTCCGCCACCACCGCCATACAGTCCTCAAGGAAGGCTTCCGCTTCCTCCAGAGTTTCCGCCACCGGCTCGTCAAACAGCTGAGACTGGCGTTCCAGGAATGTTTTCAGGCATTCTTCATCATACTCGTACATGCTGCGTTCCCTCCTTTCTTACGGTTCCTCATATTCCAGCAGTTCTTCCGTCCGCTCCAGGATCCTTCCGGCTCCTGCGTCCTCAAGCTCCTTCCGGGTCCGGAATCCCCAGCCTACAGAGACAGTGCGCACACCGGCCCGTTTCCCGGTCTCCAGATCCACCTCAGAGTCTCCCACATACACGCAGTCTTCCACCGATACCCCCAGCTTCTCCAGAATCCGGTAGATCCCCGCCGGGTCAGGTTTGCGCTTCACGCCCTCCTGCTGCCCCTGGGCGCAGTCGAAAAGCTCCTTTCCAAAGACCGCTTCCACCACCTTCACCGTCTGCCTGTGCGGCTTATTGGAGAGGACCGCCAGGCGGATCCCCTTCTCCTTCAATCTATGCAGCACATCCTCCATTCCGGCGTAAGGTGTTACATGATATGTACAGTTCTTATCAAATATACGTCCATAGACCTCCATGGCCTCATCCAGCCGCTCTCCCTCCGGGTCTCCCGCGGCGCGGATAGCGTGGTCCATCAGGTATCTGGCCCCGTTCCCCACAAAATGTCTGCACTGTTCGTCTGTGATCTCATCAAGACCCATCTCCCGCAGCGTGGCCTTCACCGAGAAGACCAGCGATTCCAGCGTATCAGCAAGGGTTCCGTCCAGATCAAAAATAAAAGCTCTCGTCATGTCAAATCCCTCCATGCACCCATGATAGTATGAACCAGATCAAAATTCAAGCATCAATTGGGGACGTGGTATTTTCGAAAATACCACGTCCCAGATTGAAAATACCCTGTCCCTACTTGAGATACTGGCGCATGATCCGCAGGGCGTTTTTCTCCAGGCGGCTCACCTGGGCCTGGGAGATCTTGATCTCCTCTGCCACCTCCATCTGGGTCTTCCCCTCGAAGAACCGCAGCCGGATGATGTGCCGCTCCCGTTCATCCAGGTGGTCCATGGCCGCTTCCAGGGAAAGCTTCTCCACCCACTTTTCTTCCCGGTTCTTTGTATCGCTCACCTGGTCCATCACATAGAGCGCATCGCCCCCGTCGTTATAGACTGGCTCCTGCAGACTCATGGGCGCCTGGATGGCGTCCAGGGCGAAGACGATATCCTCCTTGGAAATGCCGATCTCATCCGCGATCTCCTGCACCGTGGGCTCCTTTAAGTTCCGGCGGACGTAATTTTCTTTGGCGTAGATGGCCTTGTATGCCGTATCCCGCAGGGACCGGCTCACCCGGATGGAATTATTGTCCCGCATATAGCGGCGGATCTCCCCGATGATCATAGGAACCGCGTAGGTGCTGAACTTTACGTCCAGTTCTGTGTTAAAATTATTTACCGCCTTGATAAGCCCGATACAGCCGATCTGGAAGAGATCGTCCGGGTTCTCCCCGCTGGCGCCAAAACGCTTGATCACGCTGAGCACCAGCCGCAGGTTTCCTTTGATGTACTCTTCTTTCGCCTCCTGGTCCCCCTCTTTGATCCGGGCGAACAGCGCTTCCTTTTCTTCCTCCCCCAGCACCGGAAGGCTGGCCGTATTTACCCCGCATATCTCAACTTTTCCCTGTGCCATCCCAAGAACCTCCTTACCAGATGTTGTCCAGATTTTCTGTCTAGTAAAAATTTTCTCCAGATGCATTTTGCTTATTCCCCGCCCCCGAAAATAAAAAAAGTTTTAGCCCTTGACAAATGATTGCAACTGCGAAAACTCCATGCTATAATTGTTAAGGTTTTGTAACGATCATGTAAAATATTTCAAAAATCTAAAGGAGAATCCTCACATGAAAACAACAGACATCCTGATGTTGCTCGGCGGCCTGGCCCTCTTCCTCTATGGAATGCAGATGATGAGCAACGGCCTGGAGACGGCTGCAGGAAACAAGATGAAGCAGATCCTGGAGAAACTGACCTCCAACCGGATCAAGGGTGTACTGGTAGGCGCCATCATCACCGCCGTGATCCAGTCCTCCTCCGCCACCACCGTCATGGTAGTAGGCTTTGTAAACACCGGTCTTATGACTCTGAACCAGGCAGTCTGGGTCATCATGGGCGCCAACATCGGTACCACCATCACCGGTCAGCTGATCGCCCTGGACATCGGAGCCATCGCTCCTCTCATCGCCTTCCTTGGCGTTGCCTGTATCATGTTTGTCAAAAATGAAAAGGTCCGGCATATCAGTTCCATCTTCGCCGGACTGGGTGTGCTGTTCATCGGTATGGATATGATGGGAGACGCCATGGCGCCTCTCCAGGATTCAGCCACCTTCATCAACTTTATGACCACCTTTAAGAATCCGCTGATGGGGATCGCCATCGGAGCCATCTTCACCGCTCTGATCCAATCCTCCTCCGCGTCCGTTGGTATCCTGCAGGCCCTGGCCTCCACAGGGATGATCCCCCTGTCAAGCGCAGTGTTCATCCTGTTCGGACAGAACATCGGTACCTGTATCACCGCAGTGCTGGCCGCTATCGGCACACGGCCCAATGCCAAGCGGACTACCATCATCCACCTGATGTTCAATATCATCGGAACCATTATCTTTACCATCATCAGCCTGACGACCCCGTTTGTCTCCATTATGGAAGGCATAACTTCAGATCCGGTGGCTCAGATCGCCAACGTGCACACCACGTTCAACATCATTACCACCCTGCTTCTCCTTCCATTCGGCACTTATATGGCCAAACTGGCCACCAAGATCCTGCCGGAGAGCCCGGAAGAAACCGAACAGGTCCAGCATCTCAAATACATCGTGCCTTTCGAGAGCAACTATCCGGTTGGCCACGCTACTCTGGTCATCTCCCAGATCCAGCGTGAGGTAACCCGGATGATCGAGAAGGTAAAGGCAAATGTAGAAGCCAGCTATAACGCCCTCCTGAAGGGAGAAGGTGCTTCTCTGGACGAGATCGAAGAGACAGAGGAATACATCGACTATCTGAATACAGAAATATCCAGGTATATCGTCCGCCTTATGTCCGTGGAAATGTCAGAGGCTGACACCCGCCGTATCAACAACTACTACCTTGCCCTCAGCAACATTGAGCGCATCGGCGACCACGCCATGAACATTGCGGAATATACCAGGAACATGAAGAAATGGGACATCTCTTTCTCAGACGACGCCCGCACCGAGATCAAGAAGATGAAACAGGTCAGCATGAACATCCTGGATGTCATCGACTTTACAGACGCCACCACACCTGCCGCCCAGCTGGAGACCATCTCCAAATACGAATTCCTGATGGACGACATGGAGAAGAAATACCGGAAGCGTCAGATCAAACGTGCCAAGAAAGGAGACTGCAAGGCCGAGTCCGGCATTCTGTTCTCCGAGCTTCTCACCGATTTCGAACGGATCGGCGACTACGCCCTGAATATCGGGGAACTGCACGCAGACATGTAAAAAACCGCAAAATAACAGGAGGGAGCATTTTGATATGCTCCCTCCATTTTTATTCTCTTAATCCTCCCGGTCCCACTTATCCGCCAGGTTCTGGATCTGGGACTCAAACTTCACCAGTTCCTTATTTGCCAGACCTTCATTCTTATAAACCACCTGCAGAAGCCGTTTGGCAGCGGCCACAACACGTTCGAAGACTTCCCGCTTCTTTGTGCGGGCAGGCTTGGCTTCCCGCTTGGGCTCCCGGATCCCTTCTGAGAGGATCTCTCCTGTGGCAAGATCCACACAGCCGCCGGAATAGGGTGCGAAGGCAGGCCAGCCAAACCGCTCGGTCACCGCCTGGGCGAAGTGATCAGTCACCGTATCCTCTCCGTGTACCACGAACACATGGTCCGGCGCCTTCTGGAACCCTTCCAGCCATCCCAGCAATCCATTTTTGTCCGCATGTCCGCTGATCCCCTGGAGCGTTTCGATCTGGGCGTTTACCTCCACCGTCTCGCCAAAGAGCTTCACCGCCTCCGCTCCTTCGATCAGTTTCCGTCCCAATGTCCCCACCGCCTGATAGCCTACGAAGCAGATGGTACTCTCCTTCCGCCACAGGTTGTGCTTCAGATGGTGCCGGATCCGGCCGGCCTCACACATGCCGGAGGCAGAGAGGATCACCTTGGGCTTCTCGTCAAGATTGATCATCTTGGACTCATCGGAGGTGATGGTGGTGCGAAGCCCCGGGAAGATCAGCGGGTTGATCCCCTGCTCCACCAGGGAAAGCGCCTCCTCGTCAAAACAAGACTTTACATTCTTATTGAACACATTGGTTGCCTCAATGGCCAGCGGACTGTCCACATATACTTCAAAATTCTGATACTGGGGAAGCAGTCTCTTCTCCTTGATCTCCCGGAAGAAATAGAGAAGCTCCTGGGTCCGTCCTACCGCGAAGGAAGGGATCACCAGGTTGCCGCCCCGGTCGAAGGTCTCCCTCAGGATCCGGGTTAAATCTCCCACATAGTCCGGCCGCTCCGTGCCGTGGAGCCGGTCCCCGTAGGTGGACTCGATCACAATATAATCCGCCTCCTGTACCGGGGAGGGATCCTTAATGATAGGCTGATCCAGATTCCCCACGTCTCCGGAGAATACCATCTTCTTCGACACCCCGTCCTCGGTGATCCACACCTCGATGGCGGCCGAGCCAAGGAGATGGCCTACATCGGTAAACCGCACCTCAATGCCCTCACACAGCCGGATCTTCTGTCCGTAATCGCAGGGGTACAGAAGCTTGATGGCTGCCTCCGCGTGTTCCATGGTATACAGGGGCTCATACAGAGGCGCTCCGCTTCGCAGCGCCTTCCGGTTCCGCCACTGGGCCTCAAATTCCTGGATATGGGCGCTGTCACGAAGCATAATACTGCACAGATCCGACGTGGCAAATGTGGTGACGATATCTCCCTGGAATCCTTCCTTGCAAAGCATGGGGATCTTGCCGGAATGGTCGATATGGGCATGGGTGAGAAGAACATAATCGATATCCGACGCCTTCACCGGGATCTCCTGGTTCTCGTAGAGATCCGGTCCCTGTTCCATCCCGCAGTCCACCAGGATATGCTTCCCGCAGGCTTCGATCATATGGCAGCTTCCGGTCACTTCATGGTCTGCTCCAATAAAAAAAAGTTTCATACGCAACGCCCCTTTCTTTTCTTCATTGTAGCACCTTTTCCCCCGGATGGCTATGAATACTTTACCATTTCCCGGCGCAGCCTCTGCATGATCTTCTTCTCCAGCCGGGAGATATAAGACTGAGAGATTCCCAGCATATCCGCCACTTCCTTCTGGGTCTTCTCCTCCCCGTCCGGGGTCCCCAGGCCAAAGCGCATCTTTATGATGGCCCGCTCTCTCCTTCCCAGCCTCTGGATGGCCCGCACCAGAAGCTTTCGCTCTGCCTCCGACTCCAGATCCCGGTAAATAGTGTCCTCCTCTGTCCCCAGGATATCCGAAAGAAGTAGTTCATTCCCATCCCAGTCCACATTCAGTGGCTCATCGATAGACACCTCCATCCGGGTCTTGCTGTTCCTCCTTAAATACATCAGGATCTCATTTTCAATGCACCGGGAGGCATAGGTGGCAAGCTTGATCTTCTTTGACGGATCAAAGGTATTGATGGCCTTGATAAGCCCGATGGTCCCAATGGAGATCAGATCCTCCACCCCCACCCCAGTGTTGTCGAACTTCTTGGCGATATAGACCACCAGCCGCAGATTGTGCTCGATCAACATCTTTTTGGCCGTCTCCTCCTCCTCGCCCCCAAGTCTTGCGATCTGCCGGGCCTCCTCCTCCGTGTCAAGAGGCGCGGGAAGGATCTCTGCTCCCCCGATATAGTGGATATCCTTCTTATCCGGGAAAAACAACGTCCGGAAATCCGGGATCACTCTGAGTTTAAATTGATGAGGTACCGCTACTTTTATGATCATTTCTTTTCCTCCTATAAAACATCAGGATTCAGGAGCATCTGATGATCGTCCTGGGAAATCTCCTGGCAAACCGCCACCAGGGGGCGTTCCACCACCCGGACCGGATTCCCCGGAAATTCCATCTTATCCAGCGGGAACGCAGGCAGAACGCCTTCCCGGCGCCCCACCGAGTGGTAAGGCAGGAAACGCAAACCCTCCGGCTTCTCAAAAAGCCCCAGTGCATCAGCGGTCTTCTGGTCGATGACGCACACCGGTTTCCCGGTAACGGAATCCCGCAGGGTATTGCCGGTGTCCACAATAGCCCGCACCCGGCAGCTCTTCCCTCCCCGGAAGAGAAGCACCTCCCGGCGGGTTTTCTCCCGTCCCGCCAGAGCCCCAAGAAGCTTCCAGACCCCAAGGGCCCCGTAGTAACTGATCACTGCGAAGGCAAAGAAAAGCCCTGCCGTTCTAAGATAAGGACGAAATACGCTTAAGATCCCTCCCATCAGGAATCCGCTGATATACAACAGCAGAAACGCTTTGGCCATCTCCCGGCCCCACCGGATCCCAAATCCTGTTTTCAGCATAATAAGATTGATAAGCCCATGGCTTGCGACGATCCTGACGAACCCATACGGGACCGGCAGGCACAGGACAACGCAGGTCCCGAAAGCCCCCGCCCCGGCCCCCAGAAGCACTCTGCCGTGGGAGACCGGACATCCCAGGATCTTCCGGAGGATCTCCAGAAGAATGGCGTCCATCATGAAATTCACAAGAAAAAACACATCTATGTATAGTTCATAGTACACATCCTGCCTTCTTTCTCCTTGCATACGAAATCGATTAGGTATTTGGGCAAGACTTATTATACGAAAGGGAAGAAAAAGATTTTGTCATATGATGGAAGGACGAAAAAGATTTTTTTCGACAGAAAAAGGGCCAGAACAGGTTTTCCTGTTCTGGCCCCAAAAGGTCTTATCTTACTTCTTAAAGAAATCCGGGATCTTAATGGACTGCTCTTTCACCTTGCTGGTAGGCGTTCTTGGCGTCTCCAGAGATGGCGCGGTCCCGCCGGGAGCTTTTCTTGTTACATTGCTTCCGGAACTGCTCCTTCCGGTAGCAAGCCCGATATCCAGCTGCGGAGTCCTTACAGGCGCTGCGCTGTGCTGGGCTGTGGCAGGTCTCTCATAGGTAGACTGAGGCGCCGGGGAAACATTCCTTGGGTGTTCCAGTCTGGACTTCAGCTTGGATGCGCTGCCGCCTACATTGTGAAGGCCGGTGGCGATCACGGTGATCGTAGCTTCATCTGCTCTGGAATCATCATACATAGCGCCAAAGATAATGTTGGCGTCCTCTCCGGCCAGATCCTGTACGTACTCTGCCGCGTCAGAAGCATCCATCAGGGTAATATCTCCGGATACATTGATGATCACATGAGACGCGCCGGCGATAGTGGTCTCAAGCAGCGGACTGGCAACAGCCTGTTTTACCGCCTCAAGCGCCTTGTCATCACCGCGGCCCTGTCCAATACCGATGTGAGCGATTCCCTTGTCGGTCATAACCGTCTGGACATCCGCGAAGTCAAGGTTGATAAGAGATGGTACGTTGATCAGGTCTGTAATGCCCTGAATACCCTGCTGCAGGACCTCGTCCGCCTTTTTCAGAGCCTCCGGCATGGTAGTACGTCTGTCTACCACTTCAAGCAATTTATCATTCGGGATAACGATCAGAGTGTCTACATTTTCTTTCAGCTTTTCAATCCCTGCAAGTGCGTTGTTCATACGGGTCTTGGACTCAAAACGGAAGGGCTTTGTCACAACTCCTACCGTCAGAGCTCCCTGCTCCTTGGCGATCCGGGCAACCACCGGTGTGGCTCCGGTTCCGGTTCCGCCGCCCATACCACAGGTGACGAACACCATATCCGCCCCTTTGAGCGCTGCGGAGATCTCCTCCGCGCTTTCCTCCGCGGCTTTCTCGCCTACCTCCGGCCTGGCTCCCGCGCCAAGTCCCTTGGTGATCTTGTCCCCGATCTGCATAAGCGTGGGGGCCTTACATAACTGAAGTGCCTGTTTATCTGTATTAATCGCGATAAATTCCACGCCGGCGATCTGCTCGTCGATCATGCGGTTGACTGCGTTGTTTCCGCCGCCTCCCACTCCGCAAACAATAATTTTCGCCGCCGCTTCTGATTCGTTTGTCTTAATCTCTAGCAAGGGTTTCTCCTCCTTTGTTATCCTTATTTATTTATACATCCCATATACAAGGTGTAAAAATACACTTTGCCATATATAGTCTATAATATAGACTTTTGTATAAAATATCAATAGAATTCAGGGATTTTTCTTATTTTTCTTCTGAATTTTCTTCCGAAATCCCCTCCGGGAACTCCCCTACATCAAAAGTTATCGTCTCCTGGCTCCCGGAATAACTCTCCAGATGCAACGTTCCTTCCTTTCCCTCAAGTTTCTCCAGGATAGGCGGGATCTGCGCCATCTTCTCCGGAGTCACGTGATTTCCCAGGCTTATGCACACCTGCCCCACAAAAAGATAGATCCTGCTGTCCTGACAGACAATCTTCTCCATAGTCAGTTCATTCTTTTTTAATTCGTCCGATGCTTCCAGGATCTCCTCAAAAATCTGAGTATTCTCACTCTGCAGCCGCTGATACAGCGCAACTTCTTTCACTTCGATCCCCTCTACCCTGGGAACGCCCTCAATATATTCCGGATCTTTCTTGACCACCATTCCATCCCTGTCGAAATAGGCATAATCCTGGTCTGCATAGACATAACCTACGATCGGTTTCTCTTCTACCCTCACATCCAGGATCCAGGGCGCTTTCAAACCCACCTTTATGCTGTCCAAGCAGGCCGGTTTCTCTCCTTTTCCCAGAAAATATTTTCCTGCCACATAAAGAGAATTGGTTGAAAATCTGTCATTCTGTACTGCCTCCACGATCTCCTTGTCCCCGCAGTACTCATTTCCTTCAATTTCGATCTTCTGCACATGAAAAAGCAAAAGCAGCGCCAGCACGATGATGGCAAACCCCAGGACGATAACAAAAAAGGCATACACCCTGTGGCTTTTCTTCCTGCGCCTTCTCCTGGGCTGTTCTTCCAGATGTTCTTTTGTACCCATAGATACTCCTCTCTTTGTTGCTCTGGCTTTATTCTACCATTGATGACACGCTTAACACAACCCCCATTTCCAGCAGGAGGAACACGATCGAAGTGCCTCCGTAACTGATAAAAGGAAGGGTGATGCCGGTGTTGGGAATGGTGTTGGTCACCACCCCGATATTCAGGATCACCTGGATCATCATGTGAGCCATGGCTCCCGCCGCGATCAAGGCTCCGAAAAGATCCGGCGCCCGGGAGGCGATCACGAAAAAACGCCAGATCAGCGCCAGAAACAGAAAAAGCAGGATCCCTGCTCCAAACAACCCCAACTCCTCGCAGATGATGGAGAAGATCATATCGTTCTGAGCCTCCGGCACAAATCCCAGCTTCTGCACACTCTCTCCCAGCCCCCGGCCAAAAAGTCCTCCGGAACCGATGGCATAAAGCCCCTGGAGGGTCTGGTATCCCTTCTCATAAGCCTCTGGATTGCGCCAGATCAAAAGACGCTCCAGCCGGTAGCTCTCCAGGGCCAGAAACACTGCCATAAATCCCGCTCCCACCGCGCCCATCAGAAGAAAAGGCGTATATCTGGGGCTTGCCACGAACACAAGGATCACTCCGATCCCCAGGATGATGATAGCGGTGCTTAAATTGCTTGCCCCTACAAGGCCTACGATTGGCAGGATGGAAACCATGACGCCAAGAAGGCCCTTCATGCTCCCCATCTTCCTGCCGCTTCTGGTCACCAGCCAGGCCAAAAAAAGGATCACCGCCACCTTGGCAAACTCAGAAGGCTGAAAAGAAAACGGCCCAAAAGAAAGCCATCTTTTGGAGCCGTTGTACTCTTCCCCTATGAAAAGGACCGCCACGGAAAGCAGGATCGCCGCCAGATATCCCGGCAGGGCCGCATATTTCCAGAGATGGTAGTCCGTGCGCGCCGCCAGGTACATCCCCAGGATCCCCAGCAGCGTGGCAAATACCTGCTTCTTCAGGTAGTAAAAAGAGTCGTGGAACTTCACTTCTCCGTTATAGGCGCTGGTGCTGTAGAGAATAATAAGTCCAAAGACCAGAAGCGCCAGAAGTACGGCAAGAAGGGTCAGATCATACTTCCTCTTCCTTGGCTGTGTCAATCTTACCTACACTCCTTATAAGGAATTTACAATCTCTTTGAATTTCTCTCCACGTACCTCATAATTGGGAAACATATCCCAGCTTGCGCAGGCCGGGGACAGAAGGACCGCGTCTCCCGGCTGTGCCGTCCTGGCCGCCAGGCGAACCGCCTCCTCAAATCCATCAGCCATCACATAGTCATGGAAACCGCATTTTTCCGCGTCTTTCGCGATCTTCTCCCGGGTCTCTCCCATAAGGATCAGCTTCTTCACCTTGCCGTCAAAAGCCTGGATCCACTGGGTATATTCCGAATCCTTGTCATATCCGCCCCCCAGCAGCACCGTGGGCCGGTTCATGGCCTGGATCGCCTTGATGGCAGCGTCCGGATTGGTCCCCTTGGAATCATTGTAATAGGCCACATCCTGTTTCTCCGCCACAAATTCGATCCGGTGCTCCACACCCTTAAATGCAAGCACTGCCTCCCGGATCACCTCCATGGGCACCCCGTAGACAGCGGCCATCCCCGCCGCGGCCATTACATTTTCATAATTGTGGGTTCCCAGGATCTGCAGTTCCTCCACGTCGCAGAGTTTCACTTCCTCCGGGTTCTTATAGATAATGGACCCCTGGTCCAGATAGATGCCTCTCTCTAGTTTATGCCGGCTGCTGAAATATAGAACCTGGGCCTTCACCTGAGTTCCGAATTCCCGGGTCCTCTCATCCTCGTAATTGAGAACACAGTAATCATCTTCTGTCTGGTTCCTGGCAATGTTTTTCTTAGCCTCCACATAGGCTTCCATGGTGTGGTGGCGATTCAGATGATCCGGCGTAAAATTCAGGATCGCGCTTACCTTCGGGTGAAACTCCCGGATGGTCTCCAGCTGGAAGCTGCTCATCTCCGCCACAGCGATGGAGTGTTCTGTCATCTCCATGGCCGCCAGTGTGTAGGGATTGCCGATATTCCCCACCACGAACACATCCTCCTGGTAACGCTTCATGATCTCACCAAGCAGTGTTGTCGTTGTAGTCTTTCCGTTGGTCCCTGTGATAGCCAGCACATCTCCTTTTCCATAGGAATAGGCAAGCTCCACCTCTCCGGTGACCGGGATCCCTCTGGAAGCTATGGCTTCCACCATCGGAAGATCTGTGGGGACGCCGGGGCTTAAGATCAGAAGATCCAGCGTCTCAAGAAGCTCCTCGGGGAATGCCCCCAGCACGATTCTTGCCCGGCTTCCTTCTCCCAGCTGCTCCTTCACCTTCTCCGGATCCAGCCTCTCATTGCCGTCGTAGAGGATCACTTCTGCTCCTTCCTTCTCCAGAAGGCGGACCGCCGCGGTCCCGCTGATCCCGGAACCAAATACCAGTACCTGTTTTTCTTTTACATCCAACATTGTTCCTGTCCTTCTTTCTCTTACATCGCCATCAGCGCGATCAGGCACAAAAGTGCCGTGATAATGGAAAACACGGCCACCACCCGGGTCTCCGACCATCCGCACAGCTCAAAGTGATGGTGGATAGGCGCCATCTTAAAGATCCGCTTTCCGCCGGTCTTTTTGAAATAGGTCACCTGGATCATCACGGACAGCACCTCTACCAGATAAATAAGCCCCACAATCAGGATGAAGATGGGCATCTGCAGCATGTAAGCCGTAGAGGCCACAAATCCTCCAAGCGCCAGGGAGCCGGTATCTCCCATAAAGACACTGGCCGGATAGACGTTAAACAACAAGAATCCAAGCAGAGCTCCCACCACCGCGCAGGTAATGGGCTCGATGCCGCTTTTGGTACCGATGGCCACAACCGTGAAGAAAGTTGCCACAAGCACTGTCACACTGGAGGCCAGGCCATCCAGTCCATCTGTAAAATTCACACCGTTCACGGTCCCGATCACAGCAAAGAACAACAAGGGAACCGCAAGCCAGCCAATATCCAGATATTTCCCGCCGGTAAAGGGGATCAGCATCGCCAGGGACACATCCGTAAACCGGATCAGATAGAATGCGAAGATGGCGGTCACCACGATCTGCAGCGCCATTTTCTGCTTCGGATACAGCCCGTCGGAGCGCTTCATCACCACTTTCAGATAATCGTCCAGGAAACCGATCAGCCCAAATCCCAGAGTAACAAAAAGAATGGGAATGATCTTGGGGTAATCCCTGAGATAAAGAAGGGATGTGACCACTACGCTCAAAAGGATGATCACCCCGCCCATGGTAGGCGTTCCCGCCTTCTTCAGGTGGGACTTCACTCCGTCCTCCCGCTCTGTCTGGCCCATTTTCAGCCTCCGCAGGATCGGAATGATCACCGGTCCCAGGATCACGCTGATCGCGAACGCGATCAAAACTGGCAGAAATATCATATAATCCATAACACACCTCTTATATCTTTTGTTTGTCTTCTTCCAATCTTACATAGTATACTTCATTTTCTATTCTTTTTCAATGCCAAGATAGGGGAATATATTATGGAAAATGTCCCCGATCACCGGCGCTGCGATGGTCCCTCCGTAGTAGACTCCCTGAGGGTCGTAGATCACGCACATCCCCAGGATCTGCGGGTCGTCGGCCGGCGCGAAACCGATGAAAGAAGAAATATACCGGTTGGCGCTTCTTGGGAGGGTCTGGGATGTGGCGGTCTTCCCGCCAATGTGATATCCCTCCAGATAGGCGTTTTTGCCGGATCCCTGGGACACCACCCCTTCCAGGAGGCTCTGCATGGTACGGGACGTCTCCCTGGAAACAATGCGCTCCTTCTCCTGATACTGGAATTCCTTCAGTTCCTCTCCCTCTTCGTCCAGGACCCGGACCCCGAAGTGGGGTGTTACCCGGGTGCCGCCGTTGACAAGGGAACTGACTGTGGCCGCCATCTGGATGGGCGTCACCTGGAAAGACTGGCCAAAACTCATGGTGGCAAGTTCCACCTGGCCCACATTTTCCGGCTTATGCATGATAGTGCCTGCCTCTCCGGGCAGATCCACCCCGGTCGTCCCCATCAGTCCGAACTGTCGGAAATATTTATAGAAATTCTCTGTTCCCAGCCTAAGACCGATCTCAATGAACACCGGATTGCAGGAATTCTCTATCCCCTCCACAAAGGTTTCCGCCCCGTGGCCGCCCACCTTGTGGCAGCGGATCCTCCACGATCCGGTAGCCGGGACAGGTAAAGGTATCCTTAAGATCCACCACCCCCTCCTCCAGACAGGCGGAAGCCGTGATGATCTTAAAGGTGGATCCCGGCTCGTAGGTATCGTTGATACAGCCGTTGCGCCACATCTGGTTTAACGCGTCCTGGAGTTCCTCGTCCGTCAGGTCTTCCCCGGTTCCGGTATTGAGCCGGAAGGGCTCGTTAAGGTCAAATTCAGGCACATTGACCATGGCAAGGATCTCCCCGTTTTGGGGATTCATCAGGAGAACAGCCACCTTCTGGGCCTTCTTTTCCTCCAGCACCTTCTCTGCCATCTGCTGGGCATAAGTCTGAAGATTGTAATCCAGACTGATCTGGAGGGTATGGCCGGGAACCGGCTCCACCCGGTCTTCCGCCACTCCTTCCAATTCAATTCCCCTGGCGTCCGTTGTGGTCAGGATGGTGCCGTTCTCTCCTTTCAGATATTCTTCATACCTCACCTCCAGCCCGATGATCCCCTGGTTGTCCCCGCCGGTGAATCCCAGCACCTTGGATGCCAGTTCCCCGTACGGATAATAACGCTTAAAATCCTCATCCACCTTCACTCCGTCAAGCCCCATATTCCGGATCCGGTCCCCCACCTCTTTGTCCACATTTGCCTGGATCCGCTCCCGGGAAGACACCTTCTCCACCTTTTCGCGCACTTCTTCCTCCGGAAGCCCTAACTCCCCGGACAACGTCTGGATCACTTTCTCCGGATCCGTCACCTGGCTGTGGATCACCGAGATGGTACACACCGTCCGGTTGGTGGCAAGGACCGTGCCGTTCCGGTCAATGATCTCCCCTCTTTTTGCCTTGATCTCCCGCTCCCGCTCGTGAAGCGCCTGCGCTTTCTCCTGATAATATCCGGCCTCAAATACCATCAGATAGACAAGACGGCCGGCCAGAAGAAAAAGGACGATCACAGCCAGCCCGAAGACCACCAGCAGCTTTTTCCTGTTATAGGTTCTGTTTTTCATAAAAAAACCTCGTGAAAGCCTTTTCTACAATTTTATTATGGCTTTCACAAGGTTATTCTTTACTCCTCTTCCTGGATCTTCTCCACTCCCAGGTAGGGCAGGATCTCCTCCATGATGTCCGCCGCCATGGCTGTAGCGAAGCCACTGTTGGACTGGATCGAGGCATTGGGCTCGTCGATCACCACATACACCATCACCTGCGGATTTTCCTGAGGCGCGTATCCGATGAAGGAAACCAGGTAATTCCCTTTCCCTCGCGGGTGCTTCTCAGCGGTTCCTGTCTTTCCGCCGATGTCATATCCTTCCACCGCTGCTGAAGCGCCGGTTCCTTCTTCCACAACGCTGTACATATAATCCCTGATGATCTCACTGGTCTCCTCTGAAACCGTTCTGCCAATCAGCACCGGATCCTTATTCTCTGTCACATTTCCATTTTCATCCTGGATCTGCTTCACCACATGGGGCTGATAATACTCTCCTCCGTTGATAAGAGAGCAGAAACCTGCCGCCATCTGGGTCATAGTCACATCAAAGTTCTGCCCAAACGCATTGGTAGCCAGACTGGTAACATCCATGTTCTCTTCCGTGTACAGGACACCCTCCTGCTCTCCCGGCAGGTCGATGCCTGTCTGTTTTCCAAAGCCAAACTCTTCCTGATAACGGGTAAAGTCTTCCACTCCCAGATCCTGACCGATCTCCATCAGCGCCACGTTGCAGGAATTCTCAATGGCCTGCTGCAGAGTCTGAGTCCCGTGGCCGTTCCTGTTGTTACAGTGGATATCATAATCTCCCACATGAAGCATTCCGCCGCAGTAATAAGTCTCATCTCCCGTCAGTTTCCCCAGCTCCAGACCTGCTGAAACGGTAAAAGGCTTAAATGTAGATCCCGGCTCATATACCTGATTGACGCAGAAATTATTCCAAAGTGTATTCAGGGCCTCTGACTTTCCTTCGCTGTCCATTGCGTCAATTTCTTCTTGCGTATAGTATTTTGTCAGATCTCTGGGACTGTTCAGATTGTAATTGGGGTAAGAGGCTTCCGCCAGGATCTCCCCGTTCTGGGGATTCATCACCATCACAGCCGTATTGGCGCTTCCTTCCCCGGTTCTTGCCTGATTCTTATGTTCTTCGTTAAATTCCAGAACATACTTCTCCACTACACTCTGAACCTGCAGGTCGATGGTAGACACCACCGTATTCCCGCTCTCCGGTTCTTTTACCGTACGCTCAAGAGACGCGCTCTCGTCCTGATAACCGTATTCCCTGCCGTCTGTGCCGTTGAGAATAGAATTATAGGAAGCTTCGATCCCGTTGGTCCCCACATTTCCATCAGAAGTAAAACCGATCACATCACAGGCCAGGGTCTCATAAGGATAGGTCCGGATATAGTCCTCCTCCAGCCACACTCCTTTTACATTGGGATAGTTCTCATCATCCTCATCGATCTCCTGAAACTTCCGGGCAGTATTATAATCCACATTTTTCTTCAGGATCTCATACCGGCTGGAAGGCTTTTCTTCTATCAGACCGCGCACCGTCTCCTCATCGATCTCAAAACACTCCTGCAGCACCTGGATAGTTGGTTCTGCATATTTTTCTTTGTCCAGCATCGCCTTCACATCCAGGATCACATTATAAACCCGCTCGCTGGACGCCAGCTTCGTTCCGTTCCGGTCCGTGATATCTCCCCGCTTAAATGGGATCACCCGGCTGTCATACTGCTGCTGATCCAGAACTACTTTGGTATACTCCTCTCCCTTGGAGGCATTGATATAAGTAACCCGGATCACCAAAACTGCAAAAGCCAGTATCGCGATCATAAAGGCGCCTACCAGCTTTTTTTGGATTGGTTTATTTATTTTTTTCCGAAATGGATCTTTTCTCTTTCTTACCATGCTGTTCTACCTGCTTAATGAGTTGTGTCTGAACGGGCCAGCACCCCGTCCTCAGGAATATTCTCATACTGCTTTACATAATCCGCAGAAGGGCTCTCGTACTCCACCACCTGACCTGGCGCGGCATACACCATTCCCAAATCCTTCTGGGCTTTCTCCTTGATCTCTTCCACATTGACAGAGTCCATCACCGTGTTGTACCGGGTATCATTTTCCTCCCGGAGATTGGCCAGTTCTTCCTGCATCGCAGTCAGATTCTTGGATGTATCAGTGATCTTCGCCTGAAGTCTTACGTACCCAACGCAGACGATCAGCACAAGAAGCGCGGCCACCGTCAGAAATACCACATATCCGGCGCTTACCCGAAGGGCTCTCTTCTGGTTGTTCCGTACCTGGCGGCTGACTTCCTGTGTTCTTCTCCTGCGTCTTTCCGGCTCCTGGACCGGCTTGGGCACAGTATTTCCATATACATAGGCCTGTCCGCTCCGGACAGAACTATATCTTCTTACTGCTGTTCTTGCTGCCATGTACGTCACCCCTTTCCCCAGCTAACACCGTTCAAAGATCCGCAGCTTCGCGCTCTTGGAACGGCTGTTTGTCTCCATTTCTTCCTCACTTGGCAGAATTGGCTTTCTGGTTATAATACTCCCCTTTGATACTTTCCCGCATACACACACAGGAAAATCACTTGGACAGGTGCAGGGGTTCTCATTTTTCCGAAAAGCCGCCTTAACAATCCTGTCCTCCAATGAGTGGAAGGTAATGATACAGATCCTTCCTCCCGGATTTAGCAGATCGATCATATCATCCAGAGAGTCCTTCAGAACTTCCAGCTCATGGTTGAGCTCGATGCGGATCGCCTGAAATGTCCGCTTCGCCGGATGTCCGGACATCTTCTGGAATTTCATTGGTATAGACTGGCGTATGATCTCCACCAGCTGCCCCGTAGTCTCAATGGGGGCTTTCTTTCGCGCCGCCACAATGTGCTTCGCGATATTCCTGGCGAACTTATCCTCTCCGTAATCTCTGATAATATGATAGAGTTCCTGTTCGCCATAGTCATTGACGATGTCCCTGGCCGTCAGAGTCTGACGTGTATCCATCCGCATATCCAGTGGCGCATCTTCGCGATAGGAGAATCCCCGCTCTGCCGTATCTAACTGGTAGGATGATACGCCCAGATCGAGCACGATCCCGTCGACCTTGTCAATGCCTAACTTTTGGAGCTGCGACTTCATATCACGATAGTTGCTCCTTACGATCGTGACCTTCTCCCCGAAGTCTTTCAGTCGGACGCCTGCGGCCTCGATCGCCGCCGCATCCTGGTCTATTCCTACAATACTCCCCTTTGGCCCCAGTCTCCTGCAGATCTCATAAGCGTGTCCTCCGCCCCCCAGCGTTCCGTCCACATAGATTCCGTCAGGTTTGACATTCAGGCCGTTTACAGTTTCCTCAAGCAATACTGATCTGTGTTCGAATTCCATATCTTCTCCCTCTAGATACTGAATCCGCTCGCTTCCATATCGGACGCGATATCCTCGATATTGAGTTCCACTTCAGCATTCTTTTCATCCCATCTTGCTTTGTCCCAGATCTCGGCACGCTTCCCCATACCGATGAAGACCACTTCCTTCTCAAGCTTCGCGTAATCCCTTAAGACCGCGGGGATCAAAGTCCTCCCCTGCTTGTCCAGGTCTCCGTCCGAAGCGCTCCCCTGAAAGAAGTACGCAAAAGCACGGGCTTTCTTATCTGTGGTGGTTGGCAGGGCGTTCAGTTTCTCCTCGAAGGCGTTCCATTCGTTTTCCGGATATACGTACAGACAGTTCTCCATTCCCTTGGTAATGACGAAATTCTCCCCAAGATCGTCACGAAACTTTGCGGGAATGATCAATCTGCCCTTTGGGTCAATATTATGACTGTACTCTCCTTTCAACATGAAACTCACCCTCTTTCGAAATGGCTCTCCATTTTCTCGCCACTTCGTTCCACTTTTCACCACTTCCTACCACTTGAACTCATTGTAAACTACTTTTTGGGGAATTTCAACCCCTTTTTTCAATTGGGGACGTGGTATTTTCAAAAATACCACGTCCCCAATTGAAAAAAGAAAAGACCGCAGAGTGTTTTCCCCACTCTGCGGTCCTGTTTTATCTTCCTTATTCTATTCTGTTATTCCGGCCTCTGCCTTCACAGATAACCGCTGCTACTCTGCTTCCTGCGCGGCAGCTTCCTCTTCCTGCACTGTGGCCAGACGATCCTGCAGCTCATTTACTGCCGTATAATCGATCTGTACTTCCTCTTTGGGCTTACTGCTCTCATACGTCCCATATGCGGAATATCCGATCCACCCTACCAGGATCAGCCCCACGATCCCCACTACGCACTTACGCAGCAGATTCGCCATCTTCTCCCGGCGCATGATCTGCTTGCGGTTTGCTTTTTCTTTCTTATACTTATCTACTTTTTCCTGACTCATCGCGACTGTGTTCCTCCTATCAGTTCCAATAGGGATATTCTACCACAGTTCGCCGGATTATACAACCACGATCACGCCGCCGTCGGATGCATACATACTGCTGATACCTGCGGTATCCAGAATCATGATCTCCTTAAATGTAGCCCGCGCCTTCAGCATCTCCGCCACATCCTTCGCCCTCTGGGGACAATTGCAGTGAGAGATCGCCAGAACTTTCTCCATCGGGTCCTTCAGATCCTTCACGATCTCGTCCACCATCTTCACCAGCGCCTTTTTGATTCCCCGGGCCTGGCCCAGCTGACAGATAGTTCCCGCAGGGGTCGCTCCCATCACCGGCTTGATGTTCAGCGCCGAGGCCACGATGGCCTTCAGACCGGTCAGTCTTCCGTTCTTGCGCAGGGTCTCCAGGGTCTCCAGCACAAAATAGGTGTTCTGCCCCTCGATATAGGCCTCCACCGTCTCCACCGTCTCCTGGAAGCTCATACCCTTCTCCTCGCACTCCGCCGCTTTCCTTGCGATCAATGTCTCGCCAATAGAAGCAGACCGGGAGTTGAACACATAGATATCCTTCTCCCCGTATTCTTCATGATATAATTTCTTTCCAAGTTCCGCGCTGTTGTAGGAACCGCTCAGTTCCGCGGAAAGCGTCACCGCGTATACGTGATCCGCGTCACAGCGAAATGCTTCCATGTACCGCTCCGGAGAAGGACAGGATGATTTGGGACACTCCGGCGATTCAGCCACCAGTCTTAAGAATTCCTTCTGATCAAATGTCTCGTCATCAACGATATGGTGGCCGTTGACATCAATCTCCAGAGAAGCAGTCTCAAAATCTCCCGACTTCTTCATCTCTTCTGTCAGCTCCCCGCAGCTGTCCACAACAATCTTATAACTCATAGTCATCCTCCCGGCGTTTTGGCATCCTCTTATGCCTCTTGCCTGTCATTCATTTCTATTATACATAGTATTAAATACCACTTCTAATATCATAACACAGAACTTCCGGAAAGAAAAGGAAATTATTCACTAAGTTTAATAGTCCTGGACACGCCAAGGACAATACCCATCTCCGCCATCAGAAACAGCACCGACGTACCTCCGTAACTGATAAAGGGAAGGGTCACTCCCGTATTCGGGATCATCTTTGTAACTACTGCGATATTCAGGAATACCTGCAGGGCAATGTGGGCAAAAATACCTGTTACCATCAGGGATCCATACATATCCGGGGCATTCTGGGCGATAAAAATGATCCGGTACAGCAACATGCCAAAAAGCACCAGCACCACGATCACCCCAAATACCCCAAGTTCCTCACAGATTACCGTGAGGATCATATCGTTCTGCACTTCCGGGATCACCATCTTCTGAGCGCTGTTTCCCAGCCCCTTGCCAAAAAAACCACCGGAGCCGATAGCGTAAAGCCCCTGCAGCGTCTGATATCCCAGGCCATCTGCATATTGTTCCGGATTCAGCCATACCGCAAGCCTGCGCAGGCGGAAATCACTGCTGGAAGCAAGGCTGCTCCCAAAAGCCAGCACAAAGGCTACCAGTCCTGCCACTCCAATCCCCGCCAACGCCAGAAATGCTTTGGTCCTCGGATGAGCCACTGCCACCACGATATAGGTAATGCCAAACACAATAGCCGCCGTGCTCAGGTTGTCTGTGAGGAACAGCACGGCTGCCGCGCAAACTCCTCCCCAGGCCAGGGTCTTCGCCACACCCTGCAGCGACAGGAACTCCTTCCCCATCTTGCAGATTACCACGGGAATAAACAGGATCACCGCGATCTTGGCAAGCTCCGAGGGCTGAAACTGCTGCCCCAGAGGAAGCTGGATCCACCGTCTTGCCCCGTTGACCTCTTTCCCCAGCGGCGTCTTGACCAGAAGCATCAGGAACAGGGAGAAGAAATAGATCGCCTTCGCCTTCCCGATATACCAGTGATAATTGATCCTGGACACAACATAAATGATCACAAACCCCGCTCCACAAAAAAGGATCTGCCTCTTAAAATAATACATGCTGTCGCCGTTCTCGATCAGCGCGGTATAAGCGCTGGTGCTGTAGAGCATCACCAGCCCGAAACAAACAAGAAAGACCAGCACCGCCACGAGACTATAATCATAGTACCGAACCGGGACTGGCCCTGTATTCTCTTTTCTTCTTCTGCGCGTCCCTGCCATAATATCTACACTCCAATCGTCTTCATTATACTCAGTTGCGCGCAGAAAAACAACTGTTAAATTTCCTTCCGAAACCTTCCGGACATTCCGGGGCCCGCTAAAATTCCTGTTCTCCCGCCTCCTCCAGCAGAAGTTCTAATTCACACTTAAAGGTGTCCGGGCCTTCCAGGATCGTCCCGCTTCTCAACTGATCAAAAAACGCCGTATACCCGTTAGGAGAAAGAAAATGGAACAGATACCTTTCTTTTTCTCCCGCTGCTTCCAACCGATGATTCAACTCCTCGAAATGCTGACGGGCGTATCTGTTTTTTGCTTTATTCTCCTCACTGTCATCCTTGTCTTCCTTTATTTCCACCACAAGATAATACCGATACGCTCCCTTGGTTATCTTCAGGAAGAAATCCGGATTAAAGAAACTGTGAAAATATTTCCGGGTCTTTGATCTTCCACCGCCATATCTGCAGCTGTAACTGATTTCATAAAACCCCCGGTCGCCCGACTTGATCCAGGCATCCAAAACCTGCGCGTTCTCCTTCTTGCACAGTTGATCCACAAATTTTCTCTCCGGCCTGGATGCTGTGATCACAGTGGTCACCGGCGTCTTAAACCAGCCATAGTTAAGGTCCCTGCGGCGGGCAGAAATAGGAAATGTTTCATCTTCAAAAAACTCTTCCACAACACGCTTCTGTTCCGGATCTTTAATCTCTTCCTCCCAATTATTGGTAAAGAACACGGTATGATCCTGTCGGAGCAGACTGATACTTACAGACTGCCTCGCCAGATTCCTGGTTGACACCTCATAGACTGCACCGGACTTTTCCACCGTCACCACTGATTTACTCTTCTTACGCAGCAGCGGAGCAAAAGCTGTCAGGATCTTGTGAACATTTTTCTCTACGATCTCTTCTCCCTGATTGCCCCGTTTCTCCATGGAGACCCGGATCATATTCTCTATGCTTTCTCGGGGAGGCAGCTGATTTTTTGTGTATTCCTGTTCCCCAAGCCTGAGAGTTCTTCCTTCCCACTCTCTTTCTTCAAACTGATCATAGATCATATCCACCACTTCGGCAACCGAATAAGTCACGCTGCGGATCTCATAATCTCGTTGTATTCTCTCCTGCCCAAGGGCCGACTCATAGACGGTTTCCTGCTCTTCTTCCAGAGACTGCGATTCCAACGCGATACCTTCCTGCATAAGTCTGGAGAAATCCACACTCTCCTTCTGGATCTTTTTTTCTTCTTCCTTCTGAATCGTAGTATAATCAATATTGCGCAGGGAAAAATGATACTGGGACCGCGCCCCTTCCAAAAGCGGCTGGCTGTAAATACGCGCCTCTATCTCCAGCACTTCCTCAACCAGATTCTTGATCTTTCCACTCCATGCGCTGTGATTAAACACAGTCACTTTCGGCTGCGGACTCAGATACGCTTCCGGAACCCGCAGCCCCCGGCCCAGCACCTGAGCGATCAGAAGATGAGAATTAAACGCTCTCTCTTTCCAGGGTACGATCTGGAACACATTCTTTACATCCCATCCTTCCGTCAGCATGGAAACCGAAACAATCCACTCCGTGGGCTCCTCCCGGTCATCCACATAGCGCAGCTTTTCCACATTTGCCCTGTGTTCTCTGGCTGAAGTCACCAAAAGTACTTTCGCATCCACTTCCTCCCGGGATTTTTCTTCCCATGTCATCAGAAACTGGACCAGTTCTCCACTTAGCTCCTTCGCGCTTCTGATATCCCGGGTCACCAGGATTGTGAGAGGCTTTACTTTTGAATAATCCCGCGCGTTCCTCTGATGATTCTGATAAATCTTCTGAAATCGTTCCCAGTCATCTCCACTGTCATCTTCCCGGACATAATCCACGTTCTTCACAACACGGTCTTCAATAGCCTGACGCAGAGAATAACGAAAGATCACGTCGGGGAAATATTCATTTTCCAGATACGCCGTCCCGGTAAATCCCAGCATATACCGGAAATCATATTTGCTATCCAGGAGAAACTCCTTCCACTTCTTAATATCCCCGTCTTCTCGCCGATTTCCCGCCGGCCGGTTAAAAATATGATGAGCCTCATCGTTTAAAACCAAGGTGTCTGCGCCGCTCCCCGCAAAACTGTCCTCAATAGAGGATCCGGTATTCTGATAGACCGCATGGATATTTTCCACGCACAGATCCCCTGTCTTCACCGTCTCATTCGCTGTGACAATCGACGGATTGCGTAAAACTGCCTCCTCCGGGATCAACGCCTTCAATCCAGGATCTGCGCTCAACTGCTGAAATTTCTCAGTCAGCCCTGCCTCAATGGTAAGAGAAGGCGTCAGCACCAGCACTCGTTTTACCAGTCCCAGACCAAGCGCGATCTGGGCAATTCCGTAGATCACATAGGATTTCCCCGTACCGGTGGCCAGATCTATATCTGCATACAGCTTCTCCCTCATCTGAAGCTCCTCCAGAAACTCTTCCAGAGACGGATATTTCTCTTTTAGCTTCCCACTCTTTTCATAATTCTCTTTTGCGAGTTCTTCAAGATTTCCATATCTGCCTGAGGCAAGAAAGACCACCGCCCGGCGGATCGCTTCTTTCTGATAATCCCTTGTCCCGCACAAACGGTCCACAAAAGGCCGCCAGGCCTCATAATCCAGCCTTGTGCCATCATAAGCCATGCTTACCTCCAGCACAAGTTCTGACTGCCGGAATCGCTTCTTTTCTTCCATCCCGTCTGTTACTCTCCTTTACAGCTTATATCTTCCAATTGCATCATTTCCAAAAATATCCGTATAGATCACCATCATCTCTCTGGCCTTTTCTGGTTTCTTCAGCTCAATAGCAATCTTTCCCTCCCGAACCTCCAGATCATCCGCGAAGAAAAAATCAGACAGCACAAAAGCTTCCCCATCATAATCCGTATCTGCAAAAACCCCTGCCAGGCAATCAAATCCCGTCATCTCTTTTTCCCTTGCCGTCTTCTCTGACCGTGGTTCCCTGGATCGAAAATCCCGGATGGTGAGGAGGATCTTATCCCCTTCCGTCTCCACAAAACTCTCCACCTCTGCATGCCGCTGGAAAGAAAATCCCACAACATCCTCCATCTCATTGATCTGGGACTTGGATCTTGGCTGACGGAACCTGTGAAATTCCTCACGATGCAATTCCCGGATCACCCGATAAGGGATATCCAGGAAATAGTAACGAATACCATCCATGTCCTCATAACTGGTCATAAAGGCGAACCGGTTCTTAGGCGCCACAATATAAATGCGGCCGCCTGCCATCCTGGTTCCCACATGGCTTCCCACATTTTCCAAAAACACCTCATCCACATCCGCCTGAGAAAAACGCTGATAATCAAAGATGATCACCGGACTTCCGTCTTTGCGTCCGTCAAACTGGAAGCCGCCCACCTTGTATTCCTCCAGATCAATATCGAAGAGACCGGAGACAAATTCCTTATATTTATCAAATTCCAGATCCAACGCTGCCTTCAGATCATAATTTCCCAGAGAGCAAGTCATAAACGGCCTGGGAAGTTTCTTATATTTTGGCGGTGTCTTCGCCCGGCTCAAAAGGTTTCTCCCTTCTCCGATCTTCAGGATCCGTTTCTGACAGATATAATACGACAGTTTTCCGCCGTCGCACAGGATCCAGCGCCTGCCCAGCTTTTCAGCCACCACAGCAGTCGTTCCGCTTCCGGCGAAAAAGTCCATCACCAGATCTCCTTCCCGGGTAGAGGCCAGAATAATCCTCTTGAGCAGTTCTTCCGGCTTCTGGGTAGGATATCCCGCAAGTTCACTTCGGTAACGGTCACAGGACCAGATATCTACCCACCAGTCTTCCACCTTCTTGCCCTGCTTCTCCATCTCTTCTTTCTTTCCCTCGTCTTCTCCGGAAACACCAAACAACTGACCGCTGTTGTGGACCCCGCTTTTATGTCCGATCCTGGGCGGCTCAAAAAAGTTGCTGCCTGTACGGCTGTAGAATAAAATGGTATCATGCTTTCTCGGAAAATAATTCCCCGCCTGAGACGGACCTGTATAACACCAGGCGATCTCATTGCGGAAATTATGTTTTCCAAAAATCTCATCCATGATGATTTTAATATAATGGCTCATCTTCTGATCCAGATGTACATAGATACTGCCGTCCGGCGCCAGCATCTCCCTGGCCAGGATCAGTCGTCTTCTCAAAAATTCTACAAACTCCGCTCCTTTTTTCTTGTCATTATAGGCCTTAGCCCCCTCTTTATTCTGAAACTCATCTGTCGTGGCAAAAGGAGGATCAATATAGATCAGTTTTACTTTCCCTTTTACTTTCCCCTTGATCAGCGGGTCTTCATCTTTATAAACAGTTTTCAGAAACTGCAGATTGTCTCCGGAAACAATGAGATTTCTCCAGGCATCTTCCTGGGTGCCAAAAAACACCTTCTCCGTCTGCAGCGGAACCGGAAAAGAACCATCGTCGTTAGCCAGCAGGTCTTCCCTTCGCATCTTCCCCGCATAGGCCAGCTCGTATTCCTCATGTCTGACCGGAAACAATTTATTTCGAAAATCTTCTGGAATCTGTTCCCCCTTTTCGATCAGTCCCACCAGATAATCTTTCTCTGCTTTACTCAACATCTCTTTTCGCCCTCCATATTGTTTCAGTATATCACAAAACTCCCCTGTTTTCATACCATAATAGTGCAAATGTTTTTAGAAGGAGAATGGATATGCCCAATTATCGCTATTATCCACAGGATTCCATGCGCCGCGGCAGCTGCGGCTGCGGCCAGACGCAGGCCCCCTGTTCCGGCAAAGCCGGCACAGATCCCCTGCAGGGAATGCCCGTCGCCATGGCATACGTCCCCTGGCAGGAATGGGGCAGCCTCTATGACCCCCGCCAGGGCTTCTGCTGCGGAACCATATTTGAAGACTTGAACAAACCATTTCAGGGAACAGGAGGGTGCCGGCGATGAACGAAGCAAGAAGGACCCGAAAAGAAATGCTGGACTGGATCAACGTAGTCAGTTTCGCTGTAGATGACGTAAAACTTTTCCTGGACTCTCACCCGGACTGTCCGGAAGCCCTCTCTTATTTCCAGGAAATGAAAGAACAGAGGAACCAGGCTCTCAAAGAATACGCCGGCTGCTTTGGCCCCCTTACCATAGACACCGCCAGCCCTGTGTGTCAGAACGAAGAAAAATGGAAATGGGTCAGCGAACCCTGGCCCTGGCAGGAAGGAGGATGTTGATCCATGTGGAATTATGAGAAACGACTGCAGTATCCGGTAAAGATTACCCAGACCAACCCTAAGATCGCCCAGGTGATCATCAGTCAGTTCGGAGGCCCGGACGGAGAACTGGCCGCCTCCATGCGCTATCTGTCCCAGCGGTACACCATGCCCTACAAAGAAGTGACCGGGCTTCTGACCGATATCGGCACAGAGGAGCTGGCCCACATGGAGATGATCTGCGCCATCGTCTACCAGCTGACCAAGGATCTGACCCCCGAGGAGATCGAAAAATATGGCTTTGACAAATACTATGTAGACCACACCCTGGGCCTGTGGCCACAGGCTGCGGCAGGAACCCCCTGGACCGCCACCTACTTCCAGTCCAAGGGCGATCCCATCACAGATCTTAACGAAGACCTGGCGGCGGAACAGAAAGCCCGGACCACCTACGACAACATCCTCCGGCTGGTGAAAGACCCGGAGGTCTGCGACCCCATCCGCTTCCTGCGGGAACGGGAGATCGTCCACTACCAGCGGTTCGGCGAAGGCCTGCGGTTAGTGCAGGAGAAGCTGGACAGCAGAAATTTCTACGCCTTCAATCCGGAATTCGACAACAAAGGCTGCCGGTAAGGAAAAAACAGGAGATGGATCTTCTCGTCCATCTCCTGTCCTTTTCTTTAACCTCTTACCGGATCAGCATATATACGATCACAGCCGCCACAACTACGATGGCAATCCCCAGGATGATCACCGGCGCCTTGGAAAGCTTCTCCTCCTCGTAGTAATCGTCATAAAGATCATCTTCATAATCTTCCCTTCTCCGGGTCTTCTTGGGCTGGGACTGGGCTTTCTTCTTCCGGCCCCTGCCATCGTCAATGGAAAGCATCTCGTCATATGCCTTGCGCATCTCCGTCTCCCGTTTCTGGCGTACATGCCTGGGCGGGATATTCGAATACTTCTGTTCCTCGCGCTCCTCCTGCTCTGCTTTGGCAGCCGGCGCTTTGAACTTTTTCTTACAATTGTAGCACAGCAGATAATTGGGATCTTTCTTCCCAGGTCTTAACTGCTGACCGCAGATCGGACACTTCATTGGTATCTTATGCCTCCTCCTCATGGAAATTCTATCCCGATTATACTACACTCGGACAAAAAAGGCAAAAATTCTACAGAAAAAGGCATATTTTTTAAGGAAATCCTTACTGGGTGTTCTTTCCCAGGGTTACTTCCACCGTCTGCTCCTTATAATCCCCACCGTTTCCGGGTACCTGAAGGGTCAGTTTCACCTTGGCGCCGGCCGCGTAATACTGCAGCTGCTCCTGCAGGGTCGCCATACTGTCAATGGTGGTGCCGTTGAGCCCGGTGATCACAGATCCCTTGGTGATCCCCGCTTTCTCGGCTCCGCCGCCTTTGATCACGCCGGAGACATAGACGCCCTCCGGCATCCCGTACATCTGGGCGCTGTCAGACGTTACATCCACGCCCTCGATCCCCAGAAATCCCTGTTCTTCTTCCGATACCTTCTTCTTGGTATCCTGGTTCATCAGATTGGTGATCACGTCGCTGACCTCCGAGATGGGGATGGCGTATCCCATACCTTCTACCTCTGTACTGGAAGCCTTGGCCGTATTGATGCCGATCACCTCGCCGTTGGCATTGAGGAGCGCGCCGCCGCTGTTACCCGGGTTGATAGCCGCATCGGTCTGCAGAAGTCCGATGTCAAATCCCTCCAGAGATCTTCCTGTAGCAGAGATGATCCCTGTTGTCACAGACTGCCCGTATCCCAGGGCATTTCCGATTGCCACCGCCTGCTCGCCTACCTGGATCTTATCAGAATCTCCCATCTGGGCCACCGCGATGGCGTCCATGGTGGAATCTTTGATCTCCTTTAAGTCTACTGCAATTACCGCCAGGTCCTTGGACGCGTCAGTTCCCTTGATGTTGGCCTCCACGCTCTCTTCATCCGCGAAGGTCACCGTCAGGGTATCGCTTCCCTCCACCACATGATTATTGGTAACAATGAGAAGCTCGGAATCTGTCTGGGAAATGATGATCCCGGAGCCTGCGCTCTTCATCTCCTGCTCCTGCACGCCGCCGAAGAAATTCTGCACCTGCTGAACGCTCATATTGGTGATGGATACCACCGAAGGCATCGCGTTCTGGGCGATCTTGGCCACATCCGACTGAGCGGTGCCGCCGGAACTGGTGGTCAGCTTGGCGCTCTCCACCGTCTTCTCCGCGGAAGCCCTGTCCGAATTCCCCAGGAATTTCCCAAACACCAGGTTGCTGGTCTGGAAGGCGGCGCTTGCCACCAGTCCAAAGATCAGGCCAAGACAAGCCACCTTCACCCATCTGGGGGCTCCTTTTTTCTTTTTCTCCGGCTTCTTCTCCGGCTGGGTATACGGATTCTGTGATCCGTTCTGATTTGTGGAATAATAAGTATATTGTTGATCCATAATAAGGTCTCCTTTCATGGCTGGTATCTTATGGTTTTTCTCTTTACAGGGTATAGTCTAATCACAAAATGTGTTCAAACTGTGATAAAACCATGACAAAACCATTAAAACACTGCCTGCACCAACACCATATACAACACGGTGCCCACGCCGATGCTCAGAAGATTATTCCGCTTCCACAGATGGAGCAGCGCCGTCACCGCCACTGCGATCCCCTCCGGGATTCCGTGAGGCGCTTCCATCACCGGAGTCTGTCTGAGACAGTAGACTACCAGAAGTCCGATCACCGCAGGAGTCAGGACCCGTCCCAGATACTGGATCACCGGCGGGATCTCTTTACCCTTGGGAAAGATCAGAAAAGGAACCACACGGGTGGCAAATGTTGTCAGCGCCACCGCAAGGATAATAAGAAGGGACATTCCCACACTTACCGGCATTCCTTCGTCACCTGCCTTTCCAGCCTGGTCCTGGCCACAAACAGGACCAGTATGATCAGGATCATGGAGGGCAGCACAAATCCGTCCGCCCCGAATATCTGCAGACAGAGGAAGGCCGCCGCCACGCCCACCATCTCCGGGATCCGGTTCTTTTGATCCATCCACTGTTCTACAAAGATCACCACAAAAAGCGCGGTCATGGCAAAATCAATCCCCTCTGAATTGATGGGAAGCATGGCGCCTGCCAGGCCGCCGATAGCAGATCCCACCACCCAGTAGGACTGGTTCATAATAGAAATGGCGAAGAGGAACTTGTCCTCCTCCACTCCTTCCGGCACCCTGGTGGTACACAGAAGGGAATAAGTCTCATCGGTCAGTCCGAAGATCATATACCAGCGCTTCGGCCCCATACTGTGAAACTTCTCCAGAAGAGAGATCCCGTAGAAAATGTGCCGGATATTCACCATCAGCGTCAGAAACACCACCTGAAGGAGGGACACGCCGGGAGCGAAGAAATTCACCGCCAGATACTGGCCGGATCCCGCGTAGACCAGAAGGCTCATCAAAACAGCCCACAGAAAGGAATACCCCTTCTCCGCGAACATCACCCCAAAAGCGATGCCAATAAAAAGATAACCGGTCAGCACCGGTATGGTATAGGGAAATGCTTTTCGAAATGCCTGCCTGTATCCCATGTGCTTCCTCCTTCCTGTCTCGCAAAAAGGATCAGACCCTTCACAGGACCTGATCCTCTCTCTTTTCTTTACTCTCCGGCAGCGGACCCTTCATAGGCCTTCTTAAGATCTTCCAGCGATTCCTTAAGAAGTGCGTCCGAGGCAAGGGCCTCCTGATACTCCTCTTCCATCTGCGCCAGCAGTTCTCTTACATCCTCATGTCCGGCCACCGTCTGTATATAATCCTTGGTATCCTCGTCCAGATGTTCCGTCAAGATCCGGAACTCCCCGCTTTTGTGGTCTTCCTCCACATACAGCGTCTCCAGCCCCGGCACCTTGGTGTAGATATCCTTGATCTTCATCCCATATCTGGCAAACACCACATATGTATCTTTGTATGCTCCGTCTTTCACACAGGCCCGGATATCTTCGTAGCCTTCTGTGAAATCCGTCTCTTTTGCAAGTCCTTCGTAGTAGTTCTTCACAGCACTGCCAAGCCTGGAATCCATCGTCTCCTCCCGCAGGGGATTCAAAACCATGGTCTCCCTTCCCGGGATCCGGATCTTCTCAGCCTCAATACAGCCTGTCCTTTGTACCTTCTGTGCTTCTTCCTCGGTAAGACAAAAACCTGCCACCCCGACTGCCAGCGCAAGAACCAAACAAGCCGTGATCACACGGCTTCTGCAGGTACTTGTCCGGCGTGTACGGCAGCCTTCCTGTCTTTCCTTCATAAGACTACCTCCACACACGATACACTTTTTAAAGGTACACACCCGGGCGGATTCGAACCGCCGCTCCCGCCTCCGGAGGGCGGTGCTCTATCCCCTGAGCTACGGGTGCGTATGGCGGCTTTTAAAACCGCCTTAGTTATACTACCACATATTCCGGATAAAGTAAAGAAAAATCTCAGCAAAGTTCCCCTTTGTCCCGGTCGTAATAATAGGCCCGGTCCCCCAGCACTTCCTCCGGAGCCACCGCGATCTCATTGATCTCCTTTATCATCTCGTCCAGTTCCTCACGCTTTGGCACCCGGGATTCCGGAAGGATCAGCATCTCATGTACACTGCTCGGGATGACATAGAAATTTTCTCCGAACATCTCCCCCACTGCCTGGAGCTGTCCCTCATAGAGCGCTGCCGCCGCCCCGTAGTTTTTCCACCGGTTGGTCAGCACATAAAGCTTCAGGATCTCGTCCAGTGAAGGAAGAAAGAGGGCGTCTTCCATTACCTCCCCCATGGACCGGAAATCCACCGGGAGAAGCCGCCAGGTATTCTCCCGGGCCTGCCGGTACACTTCCTCCCGGGTGACTCCCCACCTTGCAAGCTGGTCCCTGCAGATCATCATGGAGGCGCTCCCCTTGTCCCCTGCTTCCAGAAGGACCACGAACACAATGGCAAGATCCAGCCAGGGCACATAAGGGACCTGCTCCAGCAGTTCCTGGTTGCGCTCTCTGTGGATCAGACGGTAGACGATTTTCTCCCGCACCTCCTGGTAGACGTTGAGTTCTTCCGGATACCAGGGCTTTTGAAACCGCAGTTCCCCATAGAGCTCCAGGATGTCCTCCGTGATCTTCTCCACGGTGGCCCCTTTCTGAAACTGCTGGTAATACTCCTCCAGATAGATGGTAGGCGCCACGTTGATCCCGCTCTCCGAGATAGACAGCCCCTTCCTCCACACACCGTTATTCTTCCGCGCCGTATGGATATGGACCTCATGATCCTTCTTCACACCGGCTTTTACCTGTTGTTCCACCGCCTGCACAAACTGAAAATACGTCATAAATCTCCTTTCCTTCTGGCGGCCGCGTCTTTTGTTTTTCTCTGAGATCATTTGGCAGGAGCCCTGCCTGAGATACATTTGGATCAAAGCTTCGGAACCGAAGCAAGAATATTATGGTAGTTTTGATTATAAAAAAGCCCTGCATAAAATGCAAGGCTTTTTCCAAATCTCTTCTGAAATCTTATACACGGGAAAGATACTCACCGGTACGGGTGTCAATCTTGATCTTGTCGTCCTGCTCAACGAACAGCGGAACCATAACCTGCGCTCCCGTCTCAACGATAGCCGGCTTGGTGGCTCCCTGAGCGGTATCGCCCTTGAATCCCGGCTCGGTCTCTGTGATCACCAGTTCCACGTTAAGCGGCGGCTCGATGGCGAACACCTCTCCCTGATAGGAGCTTACCTTCACGTTCTCGTTCTCCTTTACAAACTTGAGGGAATCTCCCACAGTATCCGCATTGACCGCGATCTGGTCAAATGTCTCTGTGTCCATGAAGTAATAAAGGTCTCCGTCGTTGTAGAGATACTGCATCTCTTTCCGGTCGATATGAGCGTTCTCAAACTTCTCTGTAGGACGGAAGGTCTTCTCAACCACACCGCCGTTGATGATGTTTTTCAGCTTTGTACGCACGAAAGCCGCGCCCTTTCCAGGTTTTACATGCTGAAATTCCAGAATCTGATATACCGTTCCTTCAATCTCTACGGTAAGACCATTTTTAAAATCACCTGCTGATACCATTATAATCCTCCTTAACCGTGCGCCAGCCGCACATTCTACGTTCTACTCACTCTTCTCATTCTATAATAGATCTCGGCTTTTTTCAACCTTTTTTTCTTTCCCCCTGCTTTTCTCATAGGAACGCAGGACGATCCGCTCCAGACGCCTCTTCAGCACGATCTGGATCTCCTCCCTGGGATGGATCGGCTTTACCAGGATACTGGGAATCCCGGCCCGCTTGGCCCCCCACACATCGGTGAAGAGCTGGTCGCCGATGAATACCGTATTCGTGGCGTCCGTACCCATGATCTCCATCGCCCGGTAATAATTCTTCGTAGAGGGTTTATGAGCGTTGTATACATAATCCACCTGGATCTTCTCATTGAACATCTTCACCCGGGGCTCCTGGTTGTTGGAGATAAGACAACAGCGAAAACCGATCTCCTTCAGCCTCTGAAACAGCCGGACCGCCCGCTCATCCGCCGGCGCCCCGTGGGGAACCAGAGTATTGTCGATGTCAAAGATCAGGCCCCGGAAGCCCTGTTCATACAGTTTTTCAAAATCGATCACATAAGTTGACGCCACATACCGGTCTGGGAAAAATCGCTCAAACATTACTCTCCATCCATTTCCATCAGGCGCTGTACCAGTTCCTCGCAGACCTGGAGCACCGTTTTATGATCTGTTTTTACCACAATATCTGCTGCCGCCTCATACCGCTCCCGGCGTCCTTCCATCAGCCCCGCGATCTCCCGGACGCCCTTTCTTCCTTCCAGAAGGGGTCTCTCGTCATTGTCCTTCACCCGCTCGAAGATCACCTCCGGGCTTGCGGTAAGGAGCACCACCCTGCCGTTTTTCTTCATGGCTTCCACATTCTCGCTGCGAAGGGCCGCACCGCCGCCGCAGGAGATCACCGTATTCTTCCGGGTCTGCAGCTCCACCAGAAGCTCTGTCTCCAGATTCCGGAAATACTCTTCCCCGTAGGTCTCAAAGATGTCGGGGATACTCATCTCCTCCCGCTCTGAGATCTCCTGGTCCATCTCCACGATATCCATGGCGAACATGGTGCTCAGGTAGTCGGAAACCGTAGATTTCCCGGCTCCCATGAACCCGATCAGCACAATATTGTAATCAAACAGCTTCCGGGCCTGCACCCTTTTACTGTTCTTCAGGATGCAGCGGAAGATGTCGTAGATCTCTTCCTTATATTTGTTGTCCGTCAATTTCTCTTCCAGACGTCTCTTCTGCTTCTCTTCCTGCTGGGGCTGCAGGATGGGCATTCCATACTCTTCCTTGTAGGACATGATCTTCTCTACAATGGCGCCCCGTTCCACCAGCGCGTCGATGATCTTATCATCGCAGAGAGCCAGCTGTTCCCGGTACAGTTCCAAATCGTTCATGTTCTTCTCCTATTTCCTGATCCTGTCTTGCTTTCTTCATAAAAGAGGGCAGCTGCCGGCTTACCCGGCGCTGCCTGTGTATTATAACAGTATTCTGCAAACTTCGCAAGATGCTTCTCTTTTTCTCCCGTCTTCCTACGGCTCCTCCCTGCTCTTTTCCAGGGCTTTTCCCACATCTGCCCGGAACGCCTCCCAGGCGTCCTCATGCTGCACGAAATACCTGGGACAGTCCTTGCCGGTCACGTCATAGTGGCGGATCACATCCTCCGGCCCCAGGTCAAATTTCAGACAGAGCCAGGCACAAAGCTGCACTGCCGAGCGATAGGTAGCGTCCGTAAATTTCCCGCTCTCATCTGGATGGCAGCACTCAATGGATACTGTGTCATGGTTCCGGTCATTGGAAGCATAGGCCACCTCCCAGGTAGGCACACACTGAATGATCTCCCCCTCCAGTCCCACAATGAAATTACTGCTGCTGCGGGTGGCATGGCTGTCTTTCAGTCCCTCGAAATAATTCCGGTTGGCCATGGCAGTAGCTCCCGGATTGGCCGTGTAATGAACCACGATCCCTTTGATCCGGTCTGTCTTGGTTCCTGGCCGGGAATAGGGATTCACCGTCAGAAGCTCTACGTCCATCTCTGGCCTGGAGGCGTCCACCTGGTCTCCGGTCCGCTCAAAATATCCGCCAAACCACTTCCCTCCTAAAAGCCGCGCCCCGCCTGCCGCCGCAAATACAAGCACCAGGATAAGAAGCCCCAGCCGGACATTCCTCTGGCGTCTGCGCATCTTTCGTGTCTTTCTCTTCTGCACTTTTTTCGTCCCTCCCTTACGGTTCCGGACTTATTCTATCACAGGTTTCTTTCGCAAACCGGAAAATTTTCTTAAGCTTCTCTGAACATTCCCTGAGAAAACCGGTATATCGTGCGGCTCTCCCACAGCTGTCCCTTCTTCACAAGGGGTGTTGCAAATTCCGGATGGTTGACCGCATCCGGGAAATACTGGGTCTCAAAGCAGGCGCCGCTTCGCTTTCCATAGACCTTTCCTTCTTTCCCCGGCTCCGCCTCAATATAGTTGGCCGTATAGAACTGCACCCCTGGAAGGTCTGTGTCCACCTCCATGGCAACGCCGGTCTTCTCGGCATACATCCGGGCCACTGTGCGCAAACCGGTCCCGTTAAGGACAAAATTGTGATCGTACCCTCTGGCCATCACAAGCACCGGGTCGTCCGCCCCGATCTCCTCTCCGATCCGTTTTCCCTTCCGGAAATCCATGGGGGTTCCTTCTACGGCCCGGATCTCTCCGGTGGGAATGGAATCTTCATCTGTAACTGTAAAACCATCGGCCAGGATCTGGACCCACTGCTCCTCCACGCTGCCGCTGTCATGGCCACCAAGATTGAAGTAACTGTGGTTGGTCACATTGAGAAGGGTATCCGCCTCCGGACGGGCCTCGTAGTGGATCGCCAGCTCCCCTGCTTCTGTCAGGGTATAGGTCACACGGATAGTCACCCCTCCCGGGAATCCCTGATCCCCGTCAGGGCTGTAAAGTTCAAAGACCACATGGTCCTCTCCGGCTTCCAGGGTCTCCCACTTCCGCTGATTGTAGAAATCCTTTCCACTGTGGAGGGTATTGCCGGGAACATTTTCTGTCAGATGATATTCCTTCCCGTTCAGTTCAAACCGGGCCTTCCCGATCCGGTTTGCCACACGGCCCACCAGGCCGCCAAAAGAGATGGTCCCCTTCTCGTACCCTGCGGCGTCCTCATATCCCAGCACCACATCCACCAGGTTTCCCTCCCGGTCCGGCACATACAGACGGACCACAGTAGCCCCGTAATCCGTGATGTGGGCCTCCATTCCCTTCTGGTTTCTCAGCCGGAAGAGCTGGCACTTCTCTCCCTTTTTTGTGGTTCCAAATGATTCTGTCATCTTTCTTTTCCTCTCTTCTTCCCTTATTGCAGAAAAACGGGACCTCCGGGCAGTCCCCGGCGGTCCCCTTCCTTGACTTTTCTATGTTCTCTCTGTCTATTCGTCAATGCTGTAGTTTGGCGCTTCCTTTGTGATATGGATGTCATGAGGATGACTTTCCTTCAGCGACGCGGAAGAGATCTTCACAAACTGGCCTTTTGTCTTCAGATCTTCGATCGTAGCCGCCCCGCAGTATCCCATACCGGAACGTAAGCCTCCCATCAGCTGGAAGACGGTATCTTCTACGCTTCCTTTATAAGCCACACGGCCCTCCACGCCTTCCGGCACCAGCTTCTTGGCGTCGGTCTGGAAGTACCGGTCCTTGCTTCCATTTTCCATGGCTGCGATAGAACCCATGCCGCGATATACTTTGTATTTTCTTCCCTGGTACAGCTCAAAGCTTCCCGGACTCTCATCGCATCCCGCGAACATGCTTCCCATCATGCACACGTTGGCTCCTGCCGCGATGGCCTTGGTCATGTCTCCGGAATACTTGATCCCTCCGTCGGCAATGATGGGTACCCCGTACTTGTCCGCCGCCTCGTAGCAGTCCATCACCGCCGTGATCTGAGGAACTCCGATACCGGCGATCACACGGGTAGTACAGATAGAACCAGGGCCGATGCCCACCTTCACCGCGTCGGCTCCTGCCTTGATCAGGGCCTCGGTGCCTGCTCCTGTGGCCACATTTCCTGCGATCACCTGGAGCTGCGGGAATTTGGATTTCACCATATCCACCGTACGCAGTACATTGGCGGAATGTCCGTGGGCGGAATCCATGACTACCACATCCACCTTGGCCTCTACCAGGGCCGCCGCCCGCTCCAGGCAGTTGGCTGTAATACCAAGAGCCGCGCCACACAGCAGTCTTCCCTGAGAATCCTTGGCAGACAGAGGATACTTGATCTGCTTCTCAATATCCTTGATGGTGATCAGGCCTTTCAGGTTAAAATCTTTATCAACGATAGGGAGTTTTTCTTTTCTTGCCTTCGCCAGGATCTTCTTGGCTTCCTCCAGGGTAATGCCTTCCGGCGCTGTGATCAGTCCCTCGGAAGTCATAGATTCCTTGATCTTCTTGGAGAAATCTTCTTCAAACTTCAGATCCCGGTTGGTGATGATCCCCACCAGCTTCTTTCCTTCTGTGATGGGAACTCCTGAGATCCGGAACTTGGCCATCAGATTGTTGGCGTCCTCCAGGGTATGTTCCGGTGAAAGATAAAAGGGGTCTGTAATGACTCCGTTCTCAGAACGCTTTACCTTGTCCACTTCCTCCGCCTGCGCTTCAATGGACATATTCTTATGGATGATGCCGATGCCTCCCTGCCGGGCCATGGCGATTGCCATCCTGTGTTCTGTAACGGTATCCATACCGGCGCTCATCATCGGGATGTTGAGCCGGATCGTCTTCGTCAGATTGGTAGACAGGTCTACCTGATTGGGAATCACTTCTGAAAAAGCCGGAACCAGCAGCACGTCGTCAAATGTAATTCCCTCTCCGATTATCTTTCCCATGTTATATCTTCCTCCCTTTCTTTCGTACCATTTAAATGCTATAATAACGAATTTCCCCGGTCCCTGTCAACCATTTCTTTACTGCCGCACCACTTTTCTGGGAGCCAGGAGGAAGAAACCTTCCACAATGGTGTCATTGGGTTCAAAAATAATCTTTTTCTGCTGCCCGTGTTCCGTTACCACCAGAGCATAGAGCCTGCCTCTGCCTGTGCCGGAACTGTAGTCCAAAACCTTGGCCCGCTGATACTGGCGAAGCTCGATGGCGTCAATGGGGGCCAGCACTTCCAGATCATTCACATTCATGGAGAAAACGCGTTTCCTCTTTGCCTTATGCATGATCTTGTCAATGTCCAGATCTCCGTTCACATAGAGATATTCATACTCCACATCCAGCCGCCGGATCAGGATCACCGTCGCCGCGATCACACCGATAGGGATGATGATCCCCAGGGGGAATAAAAATACGATCAGCACGGACACGATGGACAAGGAGACCAGAAGCGCCTTCAAAAAGACATCCTTCATGGTAGTCTGCTTTTTGATCAGTTGTTCTGTATAATAGTCACTCATGTTCTTTCCTCCAAAACAGAATATCAATTTTATCTATTGTATCATATTCTGACACAAAAAGAAAACTCCCCCTGAGGGGAGTTTTCAAAATTTTCACTTTTGCCCGGAATTACATCATTCCCATTCCAGCGCCGCCTGCGGGCATTGCCGGCATCTCTTCCTTAATGTTAGCCACAACAGACTCGGTGGTCAACAGTGTGGACGCTACGCTTGTCGCGTTCTGCAGCGCGCTTCTTGTAACCTTGGCAGGATCCAGGATTCCCTGTTTTACCATATCCACATACTCTTCTGTCAGCGCGTCAAATCCTACGCCCGGAGTGGACTCTGCCACTTTGTTGATGATGACTGCTCCTTCCAGTCCGGCGTTGGCCGCAATGTGGTAAAGAGGAGCTTCCAGAGCCTTCAGCACTACATTAGCTCCGGTCTTCTCGTCGCCTTCCATGCTGTCTGCCAGCTTCGCAACTTCCTTGGCTGCGTGGATATAAGCAGAACCGCCTCCTGCGATGATTCCTTCCTCAACCGCCGCTCTGGTAGCTGCCAGGGCATCTTCCATACGAAGCTTCGCTTCCTTCATCTCTGTCTCAGTAGCCGCTCCCACACGGATCACTGCTACGCCGCCTGCCAGTTTAGCCAGACGCTCCTGCAGTTTCTCACGGTCGAAATCAGAGGTGGTCTCCTCGATCTGTGCCTTAATCTGGGCGATCCGGTCAGAAATGGCTTTCTTGTCGCCAAGTCCGTCTACGATCACAGTGTTCTCTTTCTGAACCTTTACAGATTTGGCACGGCCAAGCTGCTCCATGGTGGTCTCTTTAAGATCCATACCCAGCTCGTCGGAGATCACCTGTCCGCCGGTCAGGATCGCGATATCCTTGAGCATCTCTTTTCTTCTGTCTCCGTATCCCGGTGCCTTTACAGCCACTACGTTGAAGGTTCCCCGCAGCTTGTTGACGATCAGGGTGGTCAGCGCCTCGCCCTCGATATCCTCAGCGATGATAAGAAGTCTTGCGCCGGACTGTACGATCTGCTCCAGCAGCGGAAGGATATCCTGGATGTTGGAGATCTTCTTGTCTGTGATCAGGATATAAGGATCTTCCAGGTTGGCTTCCATCTTATCCATATCGGTAGCCATATATGCGGATACGTATCCGCGGTCAAACTGCATACCTTCTACCAGGTCCAGTTCTGTCTTCATGGTCTTGGACTCCTCGATGGTGATCACGCCGTCGTTGGAAACCTTCTCCATAGCGTCCGCCACCATCTGGCCTACTTCTTCATCCCCTGCAGAGATGGCCGCAACTCTTGCGATCTGCTCCTTGCCGGTCACCTTGCTGGACATTTTTGCAATGGCCTCCACCGCAGTATCGGTAGCTTTCTTCATACCTTTACGAAGGATGATGGGGTTGGCCCCTGCCGCCAGGTTCTTGATCCCCTCATGAACCATCGCCTGCGCCAGAACGGTAGCTGTGGTGGTTCCGTCTCCGGCCACATCGTTGGTCTTGGAAGCAACTTCCTTGATCAGCTGCGCGCCCATGTTCTCAAACGGATCCTCCAACTCGATCTCTTTGGCGATGGTCACACCGTCGTTGGTGATCAGCGGAGCGCCAAAGGACTTATCCAGGACAACGTTGCGTCCCTTTGGTCCAAGAGTTACTCTTACGGTATCTGCCAGTTTATTAACGCCTACTTCCAGCGCTGCTCTTGAGTCAGCGCCATATTTGATTTCCTTTGCCATAACTGCATGCCTCCTAATAAATTAATATGATCTTCTTATTCAACGATTGCCAGGATATCGTCCTGTTTTACGATAATGTATTCTTCGTCCTCGATCTCCACGGTGGTTCCGGCATATTTGGAATAGATCACCGTCTGACCTACGGATACGTTCATCTTCACTTCTTTTCCGTCCACAGTTCCTCCGGGTCCTACGGCCAGCACTTCCGCCTGCTGCGGTTTCTCTTTGGACTGTCCCGGGATCACGATCCCTGATTTGGTTGTCTCCTCAGCCACCAGCTGCTTCAATACGACTCTGTCGCCCAATGGTACTAATTTCATAATTTATGCCTCCTTAAACATCTATCTCAGGGTTGTTAGCACTCATAAAAAGAGAGTGCTAAAAGACTCTAGATATAAAATAGCACTCTCCGTTTGGTTTGTCAACAATTTTTATAAAATCCATTCTGAATATGGAATACGATCACACGGCCAAGCTTGTTCCAGTACCGCTCCCGGATCTGTCCCTGGCAGCTTACACTCTCTTCCTCCTGCTCCAGGCTGCAGGTGTAAAGCGCGTCCAGAGAAAATACCGGCAGCTCCGTCTTGCCGGTGAGAAGCCAGATGGTCTCTTTCTCCGGGTCGCAGTTGATCACCTTGCAGATGTGGATCGTCTCGTCAAAGAAGCCGTCCTTTAAGATCACCCGCTCCATCTTCAGTTTCGCGGGGCACTCCTCGTACATATGCCTTCTCGCTCCTTTCCCTTACTCATAAGGAAGGGTATCAGTCGCCCGATACCCTTTCTCCTTAGTTGTTTCTTTCTTTCTTGATCCGCTCCAGCTCTGTGAACACGTAATCATTTACCACCTTGATGTAAGTTCCCTTCATACCAGAAGAGCGGGACTCGATCACGCCTGCGCTCTCGAATTTCCGCAGGGCGTTTACGATCACCGAGCGGGTGATCCCTACCCGGTCCGCGATCTTGCTGGCAACCAGGATCCCCTCCGTGCCGTCCAGCTCATCGAAGATATGGATGATAGCCTCCAGCTCAGAGTAAGACAGCGTGCTGATGGCTGACTGGACGATGTGCTCCTTGCGGGTCTCCTCGGCGCTTTCCTCATTGACGGACCGGAGCATTTCCAGCCCTACCACCGTGGTCCCGTACTCGCTCAAAATGATGTCGTCGATCTCATACATCTCCCCCAGCTTATAGATGAACAGGGTTCCCAGCCGTTCCCCCGCGATCTCGATGGGAGTGATGATGGCCTGGTAGCCTTTCACTGCAGCTTCCGAAAAGCCCAGGGTCTCAAGATTCACATTTTCTTTTGTGGAAAGAATGCTCAGGAGCCGTTCGTTCAACATCTCATCAATGTGTTTCCCCACATCCTTTTCGATCAGTTCCTCGATATAAGGAACGTCACTGCATTTGCTCACTCCGAGAACCTTTCCTTTTTTGCTTACCACAAAAACATTTGAGTTCAATATTTCCGTCAGGACCGCACAGATGTCATTAAACACTACTTTACTCGAATTATTGTTATGCAGTAATTTGTTGATTTTTCTGGTTTTATCCAATAATTGTACGCTCATTTGCACTCCTCCATCCTTTGAATGTGATTTTAGCATATATCTTAAAAACATTCAACGAATTTTTCGGTTATTTTTCCTCTTTTTCAGAATTTTCTTTATTTTCTACATAACCACACTGATCATTGCTGCAGCGCAGTTTATTTCCCTTTTCCACCATGTAAGAACCGCATCTTGGACACGGCTTTCCGGAAGGCTTCTGCCAGGACATGAACTCGCAGTCCGGATTGCCCTCGCAGCCATAGTACTTCCTTCCCTTCTTGGTTTTTCGAAGCACCACGTCTTTTCCGCACAGCGGGCATTTGACCCCGATCTTCTCCAGATAAGGCTTGGTATTGCGGCATTCCGGGAATCCCGGGCAGGCCAGGAATTTCCCGTGAGGCCCGTACTTGATCACCATGTTGCGGCCGCACTGGTCGCAGATCACATCGGTCACCTCGTCCTCGATCTTCACTTCCTTAAGCTCCTCCTGGGCCTTCTCTACCGCTTCCTCCAGGTCCGGATAGAAGTTCTCAATGATGGTCTTCCAGCTCACCTTTCCTTCTGCCACTCCGTCCAGGAGTCCCTCCATATTGGCAGTAAAGTTTACGTCCACGATACTGGGGAAGGACTGCTTCATGATATGGTTCACAACCTCTCCCAGTTCCGTCAGATAGAGATTCTTGTTCTCCTTGGCCACATACCGGCGGGCGATGATGGTAGAGATGGTTGGCGCGTAGGTACTGGGCCGCCCGATCCCCAGCTCTTCCATGGTCTTTACCAGGGCCGCCTCCGTATAATGGGCCGGAGGCTGGGTGAAATGCTGCTTGCTCTCAAAGCTCTCCCGGGTCAGTTCCATCCCCTTCTCCAGTCCGCCAAGGAGCACGTTCTTCTCTTCCTTCTCCTCATCCGCCTCGGTGTACACCGTGCGGAATCCTTCGAACAGGATCCGGGAAGCCGCCACCGTAAACCGGTAGTCGCCTGCCGCGATCCGCACGGAAGTGGTCTCGTATCTGGCCGGCTGCATCCGGCTGGCCACAAACCGCTTCCAGATCAGCTGATAGAGCCGGAACTGGTCTCTGGTAAGAGAATCCTTCATCTGGGCCGGTGTACGGGCCACATCCGTAGGCCGGATCGCCTCGTGGGCGTCCTGGATGTTCCGTCCGTTCCCGCTCCCTGCATTTGCCGGCGCCACAAATTCCTGCCCGTAGTTCTGGGCGATGTAGGAGCGCACGCTGGCGTCCGCCTCCTCGGAGATCCGGGTGGAGTCGGTACGCAGGTAGGTGATCACACCCACGGTGCCGTTCCCTTTGATATCCACGCCTTCATAGAGCTGCTGGGCGATCCGCATGGTCTTGGCCGTGGCGAAGTTCAGCGCCTTGGAAGCCTCCTGCTGCAGGGTACTGGTAGTAAAGGGAACGGGCATCTTCTTGGTCCGCTCGCCTTTCTTTACTTCTTCCACATAATACCGGGCGTCTTCCAGGTCTGCCAGGACCTTCTCCATCTCTTCTTTTGAAGTGATAGTCTTTTTCTCTCCGGCAGTGCCATAAAACCTTGCGGTCACGCTTTTCTTCTCCCCCGGCGCCCGCAGCTGAGCTTCCAGGGTCCAGTATTCCTCCGGGATAAACGCGTTGATCTCTTCCTCCCGGTCCGCGATGATCCGCAGGGCCACCGACTGGACACGTCCGGCGGACAGGCCCCGTTTTACCTTTGCCCACAGAAGGGGGCTGATCTTGTATCCCACGATCCGGTCAAGGATCCGGCGGGCCTGCTGGGCGTCCACCAGATTCATGTCGATCTCCCTTGGATGTTTCAGGGATTCCTTCACCGCGTTCTTGGTGATCTCGTTAAAACTGATCCGGCTGGTCTTCTTGTCCTCCAGATTCAGCGCTTTACTTAAATGCCAGGAGATGGCCTCTCCCTCCCGGTCCGGGTCGGTTGCCAGATAGATCCGGTCCGCCTTCTTCACTTCCTTGCGCAGTCCTGCCAGGAGTTCTCCTTTTCCCCGGATGGTGATGTATTTGGGTTCAAAATCATGCTCCACGTCGACGCCCATCTGGCTCTTGGGAAGATCCCGCACATGACCGTTGGAGGCGGTGACTACATAATTTTTCCCCAGAAATTTCTTGATCGTCTTTACCTTGGCCGGTGACTCTACAATGACAAGATAGCGTGCCATAAAATCTGTATCCTCTCCAGGGTCCTCCCTGTACTCAGGGAACCCTTACATAATAATTCTTGGAAACCTCCCGCGCATAGCCCTTCAACTCCAGTGCGGTCAAAAGCCCCAGGAGTTCTCCAGGGGCGAATGTTGTCTCATCTTGCAGTTGATCTATGCTCTTCGGGAAGAAATCGAGACAACTATACAACATATTTTCATGACTTTCAAGTATTTTTTCATTTTTGTCAGATTTTTGCCTCAAAAGGCATTTCCCCTGCCCGATCTCCCATAGAAACTCCTCCGGAGACACCAGGATCCCGGCGCCCTGACGGATCAGCTGATGGCAGCCCCGGCTCAGGGAACTGGAGAAAGGGCCCGGCAGGGCGTACACATCCCTCCCCTGCTCCAGGGCCATGTCCGCTGTGATAAGGGATCCGCTTTTCTCTCTGGCCTCCATCACCAGCACCTGATCGGCAAGCCCGCTGATGATCCGGTTGCGCACCGGGAAATGCGCCGGAAGAGGCGGCGTCCCCGGCGGATATTCCGAGAGAAGTCCCCCCGTCTTCTGGATATCCGTATAAAGACCGATGTGCTCCCTGGGATAGCAGACGTCCACCCCGCAGCCCAGCACGCCAAACACTGCTCCGCCGCCATTTAATGCTCCCCGCTGGGCTGCCCCGTCAATGCCTCTTGCCAGGCCGCTCACTACCTGTACCCCTGCCCGGGCCAGAGCTTCTCCAAACTCCAGCGCCGCCTGTTCCCCGTAGGGCGTACATTTCCGCGCTCCCACAATGGCCACGCTGGGACGGTCATCCTCCGGCAGCCGCCCCTTCCCATAGAGGGCGTAAGGCGGCGACGGGACCTTAAGAAGACGGCGGGGATAATCTCCATCAAACCAGGGGAGGAAGCGGATCCCTGCCGTCATAAGCTTCCGGTAATCCTCCTCCACACCATCCTGCTTCCTGGCCTCACACAGAATGTCAAGCTCCTTCTCCCCCAGGAGGGCGTCCTTCTTTAGTCTGCTTTCTTCTATATAATATATGTTCCGGGCGTCCCCGTAATATTCCCGCAGCTTTCTCTTTTTCGCCCCGGAGATCCCCCGGATCTTCCCAAGCCAGTATTCATACATCATCTAATGTCACCTCCCCTGTACTTGTATCCTGCCGTCCGGTAGCCGATGGCCTCCATAAGATGAGGCGCGCGGATCTTCTCCTCCCCCTCCAGGTCCGCGATGGTCCGGGCCACCCGCAGGATCTTGTGGCAGGTCCGGGCCGTCAGATCCAGCCGGTGGAACGCCTCCTCAAGGAGATGTTCCTCCGAAGGCCCCAGGGTGCAGTAGCGCTCCAGCTCCCCGGCGGCAAGGCATGCGTTGGTGCGGTGCCTGCTGCCCCGGTAGCGCCTCTTCTGGATCTCCCTGGCCGCGCACACCCGCTCCCGGATCTTCCCGGAGCTTTCTCCCGGTCCCTTGTCCCGCAGCGCCTCATAAGACAATCTTACTGTCTCTGCGCACAGATCGATCCGGTCCAGGAGAGGCTGACTCACCCGCCCCAGGTACTGCCGGATCTGGGCAGGGGTGCAGGTACATTTCTCCAGATCCGGATAATTCCCGCAGGGGCAGGGGTTCATGGCCGCCGCCAGGATGAAATCCGCAGGGAACACGTAATTTCCCTGGCTTCTGGTGATCCGGATCCTGTGGTCCTCCAGCGGCTGGCGCAGAGCCTCCAGCACATTTCTCGGAAATTCCGCCAGCTCGTCCAGAAAGAGCACCCCGCCATGGGCCAGACTCACCTCCCCCGGCATGGGGACCACGCCTCCCCCTGCCAGGGCGCTTCTTGTAACGGTATGGTGGACACTGCGGAACGGCCGCCCGGTGATCAGCGGACGTTCCTTGTCCACCAGCCCCAGCACACTGTAGATCTTGGTGATCTCCATGCTCTCCTCCAGGTCCGGGGGCGGCAGGATGGTGGGCAGGCGTCTGGCGATCATGGTCTTTCCGCTCCCCGGCGGACCGATGAGCAGCAGGTTATGCCCTCCTGCCACCGCCACTTCCGCGGCCCGGCGGATATGCTCCTGGCCCCGGACATCCCGGTAGTCCAGGCCCTCCTGCAGGTCCCGGGAAGAAGGCAGTTTTCGTTTCCTCTCCGGATGGATCCTGCATTCTCCCCGCAGATAATTTCCTGCTTCCGCCAGCGTCTCCACTCCCAGAATGCAGATCCCCTCCGCCAGTCTTCCCTCCGCCGCGTTTCCTTTGGGAAGGATACAGGTGTGGCACCCCATCCGGCGCGCCTCCAGCACAATGGGAAGGATCCCCTGCACCTCCCGGACCCTTCCGTCCAGACTTAACTCCCCGATCACCAGGGTCCCTGTAAGTTTAGCCGGGTCATAGAGATCCAGGGCTCCCATCACCGCCAGGGCGATGGGAAGGTCGAAGGAAGCTCCCCGCTTGCGAAGGGTTGCCGGGGCCAGGTTGACCACGATCCTTTTGGGCGGAAGCTGGGTCCCGGAATTCCGCAAAGCCGTCCGCACTCTGGCCGCCGCCTCCTTCACCTCCGACGACAGATAGCCCACCATATGGAAGATGGGCAGCCCGCTGCTCACATCCGCCTCCACCTGCACCGGTTCCACTGCAAGTCCCTGCAGGGCGGCGGATAAAATGGTACAAAATGCCATTGCTCCACTCCTTTCTTTCCTTTTTTGTTTGTAAATTTCTTTCTTGTGAAAATAACGGCCGAACCGGCCAGATATAAGATCAGGGAGAAGCCCCGATCCAGATGTAACCTCATCTTAGCTCAGATCTTCTCCCTTTGTCAACTTGATTTTACAGAGATGAGAAATCCCAGTGCTCCGGCACGGGCTCTGTCTTTTGGTCTTTTAATTCCCGGCAGGCCATCTCCCAGAGCTGGGCCAGATTGTCCTCGCACTCCCGCAGGTCCTCCAGAAGGAATTCCCGGTGGGTTCTCAGGAAATCATAGACTTCCTGCCATCTGCCGGCCCCTCCCAGGGCCGCATAGTAATCGAAGGTCACCCGGCTCTCCTGCCGGATCTCCTCCGGAAGGGCGGGATACAGTTCCAGGATCCCGGCATAGCCTTTCACCGTCAGCAGGATCCGCATTCCTTCCTTCACATAGGACAGATCCTCCGGGCGCATCCGGATCCCCCGGATCATCCAGTCCGCCGCCTCGCCGTTCCGATCCTCCAGAAGACAGAGGGACGCCAGCGCATGGCAGGCCCAGGCCGTCTCTTCCAGGTTCCAGGAGGCCAGGAATTCCTGCTCGGCCTTCTGGTTCTCTCCGGCCTCCAGAAGAAGAAGCCCCAATTGATAGTGGAGATACCAGTTCTCCTTTCCGGCGCCTTCTACCGCTTCCGTAAGCCTGTCCCGGAAGACTTCCCCGTACATGAATCCTCCCGGCTCCCCGTCTGGGGCGGGCACGTCCATCTGCCCGGTCTTAAGAAACCGAACCCAGGATTCCTGGTGAAGGCTGGTCAGGTGATATTCCAGATGTTCTGACAAAGGTCTTCCTCCCCGGACTTCCCGCTCTGCCTCTGCCACCGCGCCGTATCCGCGGCCTTCATAGACCAGCTCTCCCCTGGTCTTTGCCATTCTTTTTGTAGCTGCCAGGGTCTCCTCCAGACCTTCTTCCCGGATCCGCTCTGCCATCTGCTCTGTAAACCGGTCCCTTAGTTCCTCGAAGGAAAGAGCCTGTTCTTCTGAATTGATCTGGACTTTGCCGTATCGCTCCAGCCATTCCCAGGCGCTGTGGGGCGGCATGGGGATGCACCCGTACTGGGTCTTCCCAAGCCCCGCCTGGATCTCCACATAAGGGCCGGCCTCTTCTGTCAGGAATTCCTGCCACCGGTGGCCTCCCCGCTTCTTTCCCCAGGAGAACAGCTTTCTTCCCCGCAGCCGTCTGGTGGAATACTGGAGCAGTCCGTATCCGTCTTCCCCGATATTAGCGATATACCTGGGGCTCTCCTCTGGAATATTGAAGAAATAATCCACCTGGGAGGGGATGTTCCCGTACCGGGTCACATCCACCCCTTCCACTTCCGGGATCCGGGTCTTGTATACCCGCTGGTAATTGCTGCTGTAGGCCTCCCGGGCAGGGACGATGAGCCGTCCTCCCGGATACTCCGGCACTGCCATATTGCTCCACCAGTACATGGGGATCACCTCATCCCCCGAGTTGACGATCCGCATCCGGCAGTTCAGCGTCTTTCCCGTTTCCTCAAGCCAGAAATCCATCTGATACTCGATCCCCCGGACCCGCTCATATTCATACATCCGAAGCACCGGGATCCCTTCTCCCATGGTAAGTCTCGCCGTATAAAGCGGCCGGGTGGTAAACGGCGTGTGGCCGATCAGACTCACATTCCACTCCACGCCCCCGCTGAACCAGGCATTGCATATGGCAAGATTGCTGAAACGGATCACATCATTGGTATACAGAAGATTCCGTCCGGTCTCCTTGTCTGTAAGTTCCCACAGGCGGCCGCCCAGCTCCGGAAGAAAAACGGCTCTCAGGAAGTCATTTTCCAGTACTGCCGTCTTCATCTCCCGCTCTCTTATTTCCCGCCTGTAAGTCTGGATCTGGGGATAGGGATAAGAATTGGCTCTTCTGCCGAATCCCTCATAGATCTCATCGTCTTCCTCCAGGGAAAATTCCAGATGGTTCTGGAGCACTCCTTTTCCCCCCAGGTCCGGGACACTGGCAGGTTCGCCAAATTCCCCTGTCCGCATGATTTTTGTCTCGAATCTCAACTCCGGTTTCATAAAAGTCTTTTCTCCTTTGCTGTCTTTTTTATCCTTAGAAAAATTCCCTCAGTTTTTCAATGGCGCTTTTCTCGATCCTGGAAACGTAAGAACGAGAGATGCCCAGGATCCCGGCAATCTCCCGCTGGGTATATTCTTCTTCATGATAGAGCCCGTAACGCATCTTCAGCACCAGCCGCTCCCGGGGGGAGAGTTCTGACTCCACCCTGGTATAGAGCGTCTTCACATCGTCTTTGAGCGCCACCTTCCGGTGGGCGTCGTCCTCTGTCTCGATAATGTCGAAGAGCTGGATCTCATTCCCCTCCCGGTCCGTTCCGATGGGTTCATAGAGGGAAACCTCCCGGGAGGATTTCTTCCTGGCCCGCAGATGCATGAGGATCTCATTTTCAATGCAGCGGGCCGCGTAAGTTCCAAGGCGTACGCACTTATCAGGGTTGAAGGTGACGACCCCTTTGATCAGTCCAATGGTGCCGATGGACAGAAGATCCTCCATCTCTTCCTCACAGGACTGATATTTCTTCACGATATGGGCGACGAGGCGCAGATTCCGCTCGATCAGGATGTGCTTTGCTTCCAGATCACCCTCCGTATATCGTTGCAAATAATATCGCTCTTCCGCGGCAGTGAGGGGTTGGGGAAATGATTTCAAGGAAAGCACCTCTAGGCGTCGTTACTACATTCTATGTAAAATCCGACTCCTCTGTGCTTTTCCATACAAAAATCGCCTTGTCCCGCGCCTCTTCCCTACTCTGCTCTTCTCAGAAGATCGTAGGACCTGGCCTCTTTATCAAGCCCCACGTATATGATCTGCCGGGCATGGGGAGCGCTCTCCTGGTCTTCCCCCGCTTCGTTCATGATCCGCTTCACCGTAGTGGTCACATTTCTCCCGTCCGGCTTCATGATCTCAATCGTTTCCCCCACTGAGAATTTATTTTTCTGCTGGATCTGATAAAGGCCGCCCCGCTCCTCTTGGATCATGCCCAGATAGGTGTACTCCTTTACATAAGTGCTGGCGTCGTAGATCTGGCTTTCCTCTCCCGGCTTTCCAAAATAAAATCCAGTGGTGAACTCCCGGTGGGTGCAGCTTCCGATCTGCTGCCGGTACCATTCCATATTGGCCTGATATTTCTCAGGGCTTTCCAGATAATCGTCGATAGCCTTCCGGTAGGTCCGGGCCACGGTAGCCACATAGAGGGCCGTCTTCATCCGTCCCTCGATCTTGAAGCTGTCGATCCCGGCTTCGATCATCTCCGGAATGTGCTCGATCATGCACAGATCCTTGGAGTTAAAGAGGAAGGTTCCCCGCTCATTCTCGTAGACCGGCATGTACTCCCCGGGCCGGGTCTCCTCCACCACCGCGTATTTCCAGCGGCAGGGATGGGTGCAGGCCCCCTGGTTGGCGTCCCGGCCGGTAAAATAATTGCTCAGAAGGCAACGCCCGGAATAAGAAATGCACATGGCCCCGTGGATGAAGCTCTCGATCTCCATCTCCTCCGGGATCTTCTCACGGATCTCCCGGATCTCCGCAAGGGACAGCTCCCGGGCGGACACCACCCGCCGGGCTCCCTGGTTCCACCAGAACCGGTAAGTCCCGTAATTGGTGTTGTTGGCCTGGGTGCTGATATGCCGCTCGATCTCGGGGCAGATCTCCTTTGCCATTTCAAAAATGGCCGGATCCGCGATGATCAGCGCATCCGGTTTCAATTCCTTTAGTTCTTTCAGATATTCTTCCACCCCCGGAAGATCCCGGTTGTGAGCCAGGATATTCACCGTCACATGGACCCGGACCCCGTGTTCATGAGCAAAGGTGAGCCCCTCCCTCATCTCTTCCATGGAAAAATTCTTCGCTTTTGCCCGCAGGCCGAACACCTCGCCGCCGATATAAACTGCATCCGCGCCGAATATAACTGCCGTCTTCAGAACCTCCAGGCTGCTGGCCGGGATCAAAAGCTCCGGGCGTCTCTCTCTCATCTTTGTCTCTCTCCTTCTTATCCGTCACTTGCTATTTCTTTCTTACGCTTAACGCCACCCCGTCTCCCAGAGGCAGGATGGATGTCTGCAGCTGATCGTGATGCTTCAGCTCATAGAGATACTCCCGCATCCGGCTGTGGATGGTCCGATCCCTGCGCTCCACCGCGAACCGGGATTCCAGAACATCCCCTCCCTGGAGCACGTTGTCCGAGACCAGCACCCCACCCGGGGCCAGAAGGCGCACCGCCTCCGGCAGATAATGGATATACTGGCCTTTGGCCGCGTCCATGAAGATAAAATCATACGCTTCCGTAAGCTCCTTCATCACCGCAAGGGCATCCCCCTGGATAAGAGAAATCTCTCCTTCCTTCCCCGCCTGCCGGAAATTCTCTCTGGCAATGGGGATCCGCTTCTCATAGTTCTCAATGGTAGTGATGTGCCCGCCCTCCGGCAGATAGGCGCTCATCAGAAGCGCAGAAAATCCCACCGCCGTCCCGATCTCCAGGACCTTGCGGGGCTTATGCATCACAAGGAGCGTTTTCAGGAAGCTCTGAGTCTCCTTGCGGATGATCGGCACCCGCGCGGCCAGCGCCTCCGCCTCGATCCGCTCCAGAAGCGGCTCTTCCGGCGCCTCCAGGGAGGCCACATAAGTGGAAAATCTCTCGTCAACGATCATTTTGGTACACCCCTTCTGTCATTTTGGTACACCCCTGCGCGCATTTTGGTACAGGGCAAACGTCAATTTAGGACGTAGCCTTTTTGCAAAAGGCTACGTCCTAAATTGAATCTTTTTTAAACGTCCATGATGATCGGAAGGATCATTGGACGCCGTTTCGTCCGTTTCCAGATGAATTCGTTCATGGTATCGCGGATCACCAGCTTGATCTTGCTCCAGTCCGCATTTCTCTGGTGGCTTAAGCATTTCTCCACTGCTTCTGTCACCACATGCCGGGCTTCTTCCATCAGCCCTTCAGACTCCCGCACATAGACGAATCCGCGGGATACGATGTCCGGCCCTGCCAGCAGCTGATTGCTCCGCTTCTCCAGAGTCAGCACCACGATGAGGATCCCGTCTTCCGCCAGGTGCTGCCGGTCGCGGAGAACGATGTTTCCGACATCGCCTACGCCCAGGCCGTCTACCAGGATCTCTCCGGTGTGGACCTTGTCCACCACCTTTGCCTCCTCACTGCTCACCTCCAGCACGTCGCCGGACTGAAGGATGAAGATATTGTCCTTGGGGATCCCCAGAGATCTGGCGATCCCGGCGTTTGCCTTCAGGTGCCGGTATTCCCCGTGCACGGGGATGGCGTATTTGGGCTTCACCAGGGAGTAGATAAGCTTCAGTTCTTCCTGACAGGCATGCCCGGATACGTGGGCGTCCTGGAAGATCACGTTGGCTCCCTTGGCGGACAACTCGTTGATCACCTTGGAGACGGATTTCTCATTTCCAGGAATCGGGTTGGAACTGAAAATGACGGTGTCTCCAGGCATAATAGTTACTTTCTTGTGTACGTCCGCCGCCATCCGGGACAGAGCCGCCATGGACTCGCCCTGGCTTCCGGTGGTGATCAGCACCGTCTTCTCCGGCGGATAATTCTTCAGCTGGTCGATCTCTACCAGCGTTTTATCCGGTACGTTTAAGTATCCCAGTTCCTGGGCTACCTGGATGATATTGACCATGCTCCGGCCTTCCACCACAACCTTCCGGTCGTATTTGCAGGCGGAGTTGATGATCTGCTGCACCCGGTCCACATTGGACGCGAAGGTGGCGATAATGATCCGGGTATTCTGATGTTCCGCGAAAATGTGGTCAAAGGTGATCCCCACCGTGCGCTCCGACTGGGTAAAACCTTTGCGCTCCGCGTTGGTACTGTCGCTCATCAGCGCCAGCACGCCTTTCTTGCCGATCTCCGCGAACCGCTGCAGATCAATGGCGTCCCCGAATACAGGGGTATAATCCACCTTGAAGTCCCCGGTGTGGACCACAATCCCCGCCGGAGAATAGATGGCCAGCGCCGCCGCGTCCTGGATACTGTGGTTGGTCTTGATAAACTCGATCCTGAACTGTCCCAGGTTGATGGACTGTCCGTGGCGGACCACCTTCCTTCTGGTGCTGCGCAGAAGATTGTGCTCTCCCAGCTTTCTCTCAATGATCCCCATGGTAAGCTTGGTCGCGTAAATGGGAAGATTCATCTCCCGCAGCACATAGGACAGAGCGCCGATATGGTCCTCATGTCCGTGGGTGATGACAAATCCCTTCACCTTCCGGATATTTTCCTTCAGATACGTGATGTCCGGAATTACCAGGTCGATCCCCAGCATATCGTCCTCCGGGAAGGCCAGACCGCAGTCTACAACAACAATACTGTCTTCATACTCAAAGGCAGTAATGTTCATTCCGATCTTCTCCAGTCCTCCCAGCGGAATGATACGCAGTTTTCCATTGTTTTCTTTTTTCAAATTTACACCTCCATGTGTTTTTCCGTACTGTTTCCTTGGGCCTTCTTCAGGCATTCACGGCATTGTCCATAGAACTTTAATTCGTGGTCTAACACATGGAACCCCGTCTTTTCCTCGATATGACGCTCCAGCCCGTCCAGAAGGTCGTCCCGGAAGGGCAGGACTGTTCCACAAGTCTTGCATATCAAATGATGATGGTGGTGCTTCCCTTCGCCCTCGAAGAGTTCCCCGATTTCATAGCGCACACATCCGTCATCCAGATTGATACGATCCACCAATTGCATTTCCAGCAACAACTGCACCGTTCGGTAAATGGTAGCCAGTCCGATCTCCGGATAGTCTTCCTTTACCAGTTCATAGATGTCTTCCGCAGTCATATGTCTGTCCCGATGATCTGCGAGTACTTCTAATACAAGCAACCGTTGATTGGTTACCTTAAGACCTTTTTCTTTGAGCATCTCCTTGAATTTTTCCTGACTGATCGACATAGACACTTACCTTTCAATCTCCACGTCCTCCAACAGCTCTTCAAATACTTTGGAGACCGCGTTCAGTTCTTCTTCGTCCTCCACCATCTCGTAGAGGCTCTCCAATGCTTCTTCTGATGCGGTATCTTTTAAAATAAAACATTCCGCCTCGTCTTCTTCCGAATCCGTGACCAGAATGTATGACACCCCGCCTACCTTTGTCTGCTCAAGTACAAAAAATTCAGTTTCTTCCTGCATTTCGCCGGACATGAATGTAATCTTTTCCATCAGTCAACACCTCGCTAAGAGAGGGACTCTCCGCCGCAGCGGGAATCCAGATATCCCTGCAGGATCAGCACTGCCGCGATCTGATCCACGTACTTCTTGCGGTCCTCCCGCCGGATCTCCCGCTCCTTGAGCGTCCGCTCCGCCTCCACCGTGGTGAGCCGTTCATCCCACATCACCACCGGAAGGCCGGTGCGCCGCCGGAGCATCTCGCCAAACGCCAGGGCATATTCCGCCCGCTCTCCCATATCATTGTTCATATGCTTAGGCAGGCCGAGAACGATCTTCTCCACGTTCTGCTCCCGGATCAGCTCCTCGATCCTGGCGCAGGTCTTGCGCAATTTGTTCTCCTCCTTGCGGAAGATGGTCTCCACCGCCTGAGCCGTTATGCCAAGGGCGTCGCTTATGGCAACGCCGACCGTCTTGGAGCCGTAATCCAGCCCCATGATCTTCCCTGACATTATCTCCAGCCGTTGTGCTCAATATACGTCTTGAGCATCTCTTCTACCAGTTCATCCCGCTCCGCCTTCATGATCAGGCTTCTCGCCCCATTGTGGCTTGTAATATAAGTCGGGTCTCCTGACATGATATATCCAACGATCTGATTGACCGGATTATAACCTTTTTCACTCAATGCCTTGTACACAATCTCAAGAATATCTTTCGCCTGGATCTGCGGGCCGCTTTCTACCTGAAAAAACTGGGTGCTGCTTAAATCCTTCATATACTCACGTCCTCCCAAAATACTTCATGATTATTCTACCTTAAAGCCGCGCAAAATTCAATGGATTATTTGTGAACGACTCTCAATTTCTACATTTACAAGTTGATTGGACAGATCCTCTTCGGTTTTTCGTCCAATTTTCACATACTCCTTTGTGTGGCCCACCTGCCAGGTCTCCCCGCCGATCACCACAGACTCTTCCATCAGGACCTCCCTGGCAGTCCCAAGAAGCTTCTCTTCATACTCCCGCTGCTTCTTTTGTCCAAGCTCCAGAAGGAGGGCGCTTCTTTGGGTCTTCACGCTGTCCGGCACCTGTCCGTCCATAACGGCGGCCCGGGTTCCTTCCCGCCTGGAGTATTTGAAGATATGGGTCTCATAGAAGTTGATCCTGTCGACAAATGCCCGGGAAGCTTCAAATTCTTTCTCCGTCTCTCCCGGAAAGCCCACGATCACGTCGGTGGTCAGAGCAGGATCCTGGAAATACTTCCGCAGGATCTGACATTTCTCCTCATACTGCGCCGTGTCATAGCGCCGGTTCATCCGCTTCAGGGTGGCGTCACAGCCGCTCTGCAGGGACAGGTGAAAATGGGGACAGAACTTGGGGCACTCGGACAGAGTCCGGGCAAATTCCTCCGTGATGATCCCAGGCTCCAGGGATCCCAGCCGGATCCGGCAGATCCCTTCCACCTGGTGGACGCTTAAGATCAGCGACAGCAGATCGTCCCCAATATCCGTACCATAGGAACTTAAGTGAATGCCGGTGAGCACCACTTCCTTATACCCCCGCTCTGCCAGGCGGCGCACCTCCGCCACCACCTCTTCCCGGCTCCGGCTGCGCACCCGGCCCCTGGCATAGGGGATGATACAGTAGGAACAGAACTGGTTGCAGCCGTCCTGGACCTTCAAAAACACCCGGGTATGTCCCGCCGTGTGGCTCACCGTCAGATCCTCATATTCGCTGGTATGTCCGATGTCCACCCGCTCGATCTTCTTTGCCCCGGCGCCCTTCTCCTGGAAATAATCCTCCAGGACCCTGGCGATCTCCTTCTTCTTATTGTTTCCGATCACGATGTCTATGTCCGCGTCAAGCCCTGCTGTGTCCTTCGTCTGCACATAGCAGCCTGCGGCCACGATCACCGCCCCGGGATTTCTCTTCCGGGCCCGGTGGATCATCTGCCTGGATTTGCGGTCCGCCACATTGGTGACAGTACAGGTGTTGATGATATACACATCCGCCTGCTCCTCAAAAGGCACGATCTGGTATCCCGCCTGTTCCAGGAGCTCCTGCATAGCTTCTGTTTCATATGCGTTTACTTTGCAGCCCAGGTTGTGCAGCGCCGCTTTTCTCATAGGTTCTGTTCCTTTCTTTTCCTAGACTTTACCAATTTATTCCTTGACTTTTAATTCCCCTGCTCTTAAGATATTGGTAGAACATGAAAATGTAAAAAGCAAGGAGGGTATTTTATGCAAACAGTAGAAATTTCTTTAAATACCATGGAAAAAGCGAAGTCCTTCAACAATGAAATTGCGAAATTTGACTATGATTTTGACCTGATATCCGGAAGATATGTGATCGATGCCAAATCCATTATGGGAATCTTCAGCCTTGACCTTAACAAGCCCATCAAACTGGCTATCCACGCCAACGAAGATGAACTTGGCGAAGTAATGAAGGCGCTGGAGCCTTACCTCGTTTAAAGAGATAAAAAGAGAAGCGGGAACCTTCCCGCAGGAAAAGATTGCGCAGAAGCTGCGCAATCTTTTTTATTTTACTCCACTTCAATGATCTCCACAGTATCCACTGCCTTCTGGAACAGCTGGCCGATCTTCTCCTCCAGCTTCTCCTCGGAACGCCGGATCACATCCACATTGGGCTTGGTCACCGGGTGCTTCGCCACGAAAATGGTACAGCAGTCCTCATAGGGCTGGATGGAGGTCTCAAAGGTGCCGATCCGCTCCGCGATCTCCACGATCTCCCGCTTGTCATAGCCGATCAGCGGCCGGTACACCGGCAGGGTGCACACATCGTTGGTAGCCGCAAGGCTGTGCATGGTCTGGCTGGCCACCTGGCCGATGCTCTCCCCGGTGATCAGCCCCAGGCTCTTGTCCTGTCTGGCAAAATGCTCCGCAATGCGCATCATATAGCGCCGCATGATAATGGTCAGCTCGTCGTGAGGACACTGATCGTAGATGTAGAGCTGGATATCGGTGAAATTTACCACGTAAAGCCTGATAGGGCCCGCGTATCTGGCCACCAGCTTCGCCAGGTCCACCACCTTTTCCTTGGCCCGCTCGCTGGTGTACGGCGGCGCATGAAAGTATACCGCCTCGATCTCCACGCCCCGCTTGGCGATCATATAGCCTGCCACCGGGCTGTCAATGCCGCCGGACAGAAGGAGGGTGGCCTTGCCGTTGGTCCCCACCGGCATTCCACCGGCTCCCGGGATGATCTGAGAATAGACATAGATCTCATTGCGGATCTCCACATGGAGCATCACGTCCGGGTGATGGACGTCTACCCGGGTCTGGGGAAATGCTTCCAGAATGGCCTCGCCCAGATCGCAGTTGATCTCCATGGAGGTCCTGGGGTAAGATTTCTTCGCCCGGCGGGCCTCCACCTTGAAGGTCAGGTTCTTATCCGGATACACTTCATCCATATAAGCCACAACGTCCTTCTTCAGCTGGTCGAATCCCCGATCCTCCATGCGGACTACCGGACAGATCCCCACCAGGCCGAACACCCGGGTCAGGTGCTCCACCGTCTCCTCATAGTCGTATTCTCCCACGCAGTCCACATAGATCCTGGCCTGGGATTTGTATACTTTGAATTCCCCGTCCACATCTGTAAGGGCACGCTTCACCTGGCGCACCAGGGCGTCTTCAAAAAGATACCGGTTCTTTCCCTTGATCCCGATCTCTCCGTATTTCAATAAAAAGGTATGAAATCTCATCGCTTGTTTCTCCTGTCTTTCCGGCTGTTAATGCCGGGTATATTTTCGCAGTACTGGTACTATATTATAGAGGGTCTCAAGAGTGTAGTCAATCTCTTCCAGAGTGGTAAATTCCGACATGCTGAACCGCAGTGTGGCGTCCAGGTACTCCTGCCCTGCCCCGATGCCCTTTAACACCCCGCTGATCTGTGGATGGTTGGAGGCGCAGGCCGAACCGGAAGACACATAGATACCCTTCTCCTCCAGGGCATGGAGCAGCACCTCGCTGCGGATCCCGGCAAATCCTACGCTGATGATATGAGGCGCCGACGTCTCATCGTACAGGCCGTGGATTGTGATATCCTGGATTTCCTGCACGCCCTCGATAAAATGCGCCTTCAGCTCCCGCATACGGGCCACCTTCTCATCCAGATCCTGATAAATGAGCTTCGCCGCCAGTCCCAGCCCTGCAATGCCCGGGACATTTTCCGTGCCAGAGCGCACATTCTTCTGCTGCTCTCCTCCAAAGACAATGGGCTGGATCTTCACATGGCTCCCCACATAGAGGGCGCCGATCCCCTTGGGTCCGTGGATCTTATGGCCGCTTATGGTGCACAGGTCCACGTTCAGCTTCCGGGGATAGATCCGGTACTTTCCAAAGCCCTGGACCGCGTCCACATGGAAGAGAATGTCTTTGTTATACGCCTTCGCGATGCTGGCCGCCTCCGCGATGGGCTGCACCGATCCCACTTCATTATTCACATACATCACCGACACCAGGATGGTATCCTCGCACAGAGCCTCCTTTAAGGCGTCAAGCCGGATCCTCCCGTACCGGTCCACCGGCAGGAAGGTTACCCGATAGCCCTCTTCCTCCAGATGGCGCATGGTGTTGATCACCGCCGGATGTTCAATGGCGGAGGTGATGAGGTGATTGCCCCGCCGCCGGTTGGCCCGGGCAACCCCCATAAGGGCCAGATTGTCGCTCTCCGTACCTCCGGAGGTGAAGAAGATCTCCTTATCCTGCACCTTCATAAGCTTTGCCAGGGTTTCTTTTGCTTCTTTTATATAATGTTCCGCTGTCACGCCCTTGGCGTGCATGGAAGAAGGATTGCCGTAATCCTCGCACATCACCTTGCGCACCAGGTCACCCACGCTGTCGTAAGCCCGGGTGGTAGCGGAATTATCCAGATATACTTCTCTCATAAACTCACTTCCTGATCTTTCTTACTATTAACCTATGTGGCTACGCCTCCAGGTGGAACATCAAAAGAGAAAGGACGGTCAGCCCGGCTGTCTCTGTCCGCAGGATGCGCCGTCCCAGAGAGATGGGATACGCTCCCGCCGCCAGCGCCGCCTCCACTTCTTCCTTCTCAAAGCCGCCTTCCGGGCCAATGAAGATCCCCACCGACTGCCCCGGACGGATCCCTTCCAGGATCTCCCTGGATCTTCGTACGTCCCGCTCCAGCTCATAGGGGATCAGCACCACGTCAAGCTCTGCCGCCTGTTCCAGCGCCCGGGCGTAGCTTTGCACTTCTCCCACCTGGGGGATGTAGCCCCGGCCTGCCTGCTTTGCCGCGCTCTCGGCGATCTGCTGCCAGCGGGCCACCTTTTTCGCCGCCTTCTTCTCATCCAGCCGGACCACGCTGCGCCGGGTTGCTACCGGGATCACCTGGCAAACGCCCAGTTCCACGGATTTCTGCACGATCCACTCCATTTTCTCCTGCTTGGGCAGCCCCTGGAAGAGATAAATCCTAGAGGGAAGCTCCGTATCCGTTTCCTTTTCCTCCAGAATGGAAAGAAAAGCATTTTCCCCTTCATAATGGTCAACGGCGCACCGGTACTGACGGTTATTGCCGTCGCTGACCACCAGCTCCTCCCCCGGACGCATCCGGAGGACATTTTTCATATGGTTGACATCCGGTCCCGTGACCAGGATCTCCCCCTCTCCCACCTGGGACGGAGGTACGAAAAAATGTTGCATATTCTTACTTCTCCTGCTCTTTCCTGGCTACCACCGAGGCCCACTCGCCCTGATGGTTGATCTCCAGGACTGTAAGCCCCGCATCCCTTGCCGCCTGGGCCACCAGTTCTTCCTTCCCTTCTATGATGCCGCTGGTAATGTAGACGGCGCCGGGTTTCATCTGATGGACGATCACCGGCGTCAGGGGCACCAGCACATCCGCCAGGATGTTGGCCGCCACCACGTCGTATTTCTCATAACCCACCTGATCCTGCACCGCCGGATCATCGATGATATTTCCGATCATCACCTGATACTGGTCCGTAGAGATCCCGTTGACCTCCATATTTTCCCTGGTAGCCTCAATGGCGCAGGGATCCAGGTCCGTCCCCACACTGTAGGCCGCCCCGAATTTCAGCGCCAGCATCCCAAGGATGCCGCTTCCGCAGCCCACGTCCAGGATCTGATCTCCTGGTTTCACATAAGTTTTCAGCGCACGGATGCAAAGCTGGGTAGTCTCATGCATGCCGGTCCCAAAGGCAGTGCCCGGATCGATGTGGATGATCATCTTCCCGCTGTCCTCCGGCTTCACCTGCTCCCAGGAAGGGATGATCAGGATGTCGTCAATGGTAAACTGATGGAAGTACTGCTTCCAGTTGTTCACCCAGTCTACGTCCTCGGTCACCGACTCCTGGATGGAGGCCTCCCCCACATCCAGAAATGCCCGCATCTCGTCCAGTTCCTCTCTTACCTTCCGGAGGATCTCCTCCTTGTTCTCGTCCTCCTCCAGATAGAAGGTCAGATAGGCGGTGCCGTCATCTTCCGGAATGTCCGGCAGAATATCCACAAACATCTGCTCCTTATCCAGTGCTGTCAGCGGCACCTTGTCCTCAATCTGTACTCCCTCGATGCCAAGGTCCGCCAGCATGCTGCTTACAATATCCTCCGCCTGTGTGGTCGTCTTCAGGCGAAACTGGTTCCATTTCATACTTCCTTCTCCTCTTGGGCCTCCGCCCCGTTTTTCTCATGTTTGATCAGATTTTCATTACAGGATCCCCAGATGCTCCAGCAGGATCTTGCAGCCGATCAGCACCAGGATGATGCCCCCTGCCAGCTCCGCCTTAGACTTGTACCGGGTCCCGAATATATTGCCTATTTTAACACCGATAAGCGAGATTGTAAATGTGGTCACACCGATAAAACTCACCGCCCAGACGATATTTACAGAGAGAAAGGCGAACGTCACCCCCACCGCCAGAGCGTCGATACTGGTGGCCACCGCCAGGGCCAGCATGGTCCGCACATCCAGAGACTCCCCGGAAGAATCACAGGCCTCGTCCCCCTTCACCGCTTCCCAGATCATGTTTCCTCCGATGATTCCAAGCAGAATGAAAGCGATCCAGTGATCCACCGAAGTGATCACATCCTTGAACTGCACCCCCAAAAAATATCCGATAGCCGGCATCCCCGCCTGGAAGATCCCGAAATACAGCCCCACGATCACACCCTTGCTCCACGTACACCGCTTCATCGCAAGGCCTTTACAGACAGACACAGCAAAAGCGTCCATCGACAATCCCACCGCAATCAGCAATAATTCAACGATTCCCATGTGTACCTCCTTAGTTGGGGACGTGGTATTTTTAAAAATACCACGTCCCAGATTAAAAATACCCTG